>Ga0163144_10000093_pt1 | contig 204143 bp, 166 predicted proteins | sample OliLak19BULKMAT1_FD_123175 | JGI IMG/M metagenome (GOLD analysis project Ga0163144, IMG submission 123175) | Freshwater microbial mat bacterial communities from Lake Vanda, McMurdo Dry Valleys, Antarctica - Oligotrophic Lake LV.19.BULKMAT1 | ecosystem: Environmental > Aquatic > Freshwater >...
ACCTTTTACCTTTTACCTTTTACCTTTTACCTTTTACCTTTTCCTTAAACCCCTTCCGTAATGACGCAGATCGCGCGTCGTGGGTGCGAGCGGGCGTACGCGGGGTCGTAGTGCCAGTCCGCCCCGGGGCCGCCGTCGCTGCCGGCGGGGTTAAAGGCGCGTCCATAGGCATCCAGGGCGACGGTATAGGCGCCATCCGGTGCGCCCGCGGGCAGCACAAACGTGCCCGTGTGGCCCCACGCGTTGTCCGCCGGCCCGATGTGCCAGTGCTCGAACCGGCTCCGGTCGGCGGCGACCGCCATGTTGCCCACCCGTGTCAGCGCCGCGCCGTCGCAGCCGCTCACGCCAAGCCGCACATCACGGAAGTGGTCGGCCGACGCCGCGTAGTTCACCCGAATCTCCAGGTCGATCCCGGCGGGGCGATACAGGACGGGGCAGATGGAAGGCAGTGGATTCCAGCTGCCGCCGGCCGGCCGCCAATCGATCGTTCCAAAGGTGGCATTCGGCGCCGCGTTATCCACCACGAACGCCACGGTCGCGCTTTCATCGACCACGGATTTTGCCGCGTTGCCCAGCTGGAGTTTTACGACGTAGCGTCCGTTCGGTAGTCGCCAGGTCTCCCAGTTGAGCAGCCAATGCGGGAAGACGAGGTCGGCCGCCGGCACGATCCCGTACCAGCCGTTGGCATCCGGGATGAAGGGCACAGGGGGGCCGCCGCCCAGACGAGGCGCATGCCAGCTGAACGAGGTAAACGGTACCTCGGAGGCGCCTTCCAGCACATACACCAGGCGGTAGTAGGAGGCTCCGGTAAAGCGATGGCATCCATGGAGTTGGATCGTCCCCGCGTAGGGTGCTTCGCCGACGGCCAGCCGCGGGCTGTCGGAAAACCCGAAGGCGTTGTCGGGCGCCGGCAGCCGGCGGGGCCGGTTCGGCCGCACCGCGTAACCCGAGGCCTGGTGATATGCCGGCGTAAGCGGCATCAGGCCGGCCGTCACGATGGTCGGCTGTGTGCACGTCGGCATAATGGGCCCCTCGCAGATCGACGAGGCCAACGCGCTGCCAGAGGCCACAAGCGTCACATTCGGGATCGAGCCGGCGTTCCAGCGAACGTCAAAATAGCCCTCGCTGTAGATAACCTCCTCGACGCCATCCAGGTCGTAGTCCTGCGTCACCCGGAAGGTGATGTCGGGCATGTCGAACAGCGGCGTCCACTCCGCCACCAGCACCGTCTTACACTTCAAGAACGGTCCGACATACTGGCCGAGAGAAAGCTCACCGACGTTCAGGCCCTGACGGGCTACAAAGTCCGCGAACGCCTTGTCGCGCTCGTCGCGGCTCAGGCCGGCGAGTTCCGCCGGCATGGGTGGCGGCTGCGGGGTCGTGAAGGCCGGCCGGGCCAGCAGCGCCCGCGCCGCCTCGTCATTCGCCCCGAACACGGGGGCGCTTCGCAACGCCTGGAGCGGCGCGCTCGCGGCGCTTCCGAGTACCTCCTGGAGCCGCTCGAACACCTCGGGCCGATCCAACCGCAGCGGCCCCGGATCCGGCTCGGGGAACGGGAAACGCTCGCGGATGATATCCTCAAGATTCGGAATCCGGATGTCCGGGAAGCAGATCAATTTGAGCCGGAACCGCAGGATCCAGTCGATCTCCCACCGCGGCACGAACACGCAGAAATTGCCGCACGCGTCGGTTTTGACAGTGGCGATGACTTCGCGGTGGCAATTGAAAGGGAAAAGCCAGTAATACGGAGACGTGGAAGGCGCATAACTGAGGAACGAACAGTCGGTATCTTCGACATGCACCGTGGCGTTGGGCACACCGTACGCCACGCCGGTCGCCGGGTCGTTTTTTACGACGCGCCCGCAGATGCGGCGGAAAAAGAGTAGCTGGGGATCGATCAGCCACTTGACGCGCTCGTGCGCATCGGTAAACGTCGTTTTGACGAGTTCCTTCGCCGGCACGCCGGTCAGTTCGCTCAGGCGGAATGCCTGACGTTCCGTAAGCTGTTGCTGGTCGGGCGCGACGTCAGCCGCCACGCGTTCTTTGGTTGACTTGGCCATACGAGTTTGTCTGGGACAGTTACAGGATGTACGCGTAAAACGAGAGGCGAACGACGCGGCGAGGATGAGGAGGATGGCCGCGTCATAGGAGTGTGTATGGGGACATGCGGATACGCCGCGCCAATCCCGACACAAATGCCAAAGCTTCTTTCGATGCCCAACGAATCCCCCACGCACCGACCTGTTGTGCTCGTGCACGGCTTTCTCGACACCGGCGCCGTGTTTCGCCGGCTCACCTCCCGGCTCGCCGCGGAAGGATACACGCCTCATGCGATCAACTTGCGGCCCAACGATGGGCGGATAGGCCTAGAGGCCCTCGCCGGCCAACTTGACGCCTTCGCCAACACGCGGTTGGCCGGCCAGCCGTTCGACCTCATCGGGTTCAGCATGGGCGGCCTGATCGCGCGCTACTACGTCCAGCGCCTCGGCGGCATAGAGCGCGTGGGCCGGCTCATCACCCTCGCGGCCCCACACCACGGCACCGTCTGGTCCCACCTCGCCCCCCTCCCCGGGCTCCGCCAGATGCGCCCGGGAAGCCCGTTTATCAACGACCTCAACCGCGACGCGGAAGTGTTGCGTCGTGTCGACTTCGTCTCGCTCTGGACGCCGTTCGACCTCCTGGTCTTCCCAGCCCGCAGAGCCATCCTCGCCAACCACCCCGACATCCGCATCCCCACCGCCGCCCACCCCCTCATGTTATCCGACCCACGCGTACACGACACCCTCGTCCGCCTGCTTGACACACCCCGATGACCACTACCCGACCATGACACCTCGCTAATCGCTCATCACCAATCGTTTATTCGCTAATCTCCACCCACGTCCACCCTTTCGCCGGCACGCTCACCGCGACCTCGACGCCATACCCCCGGTCAAGCCGGTATGTGCGCTCCGGCCCATCGCCAATCCGGATCGTCGCCTCGTCCGCCAGACCGGTGTAGTACAGTGGCAGTCTCAGCGTTTTCTCGATGACGTGATCAGTCGGGTTGTAGATCATCGCCAGGCCCTTGACCTCGCCTGAGGGATCGACATGCAGCATGGCGTCAAGGTCCCGCCCGTCGGCGCGGCGGACATGGATGATGTCGCCGTCGAGCACGGAACGGTACGCTTTGTAGAAATCCACCCACTTCTTAACGACGGCCTTCGTCGAGTCCGTATCGTACAATCTCGGCCCACGGTACGCGGCCATCACGCCGTTTCCGAACAGGTTGGCCAGATGGGCTTCGTACGCATCCAGATGCCTGGACAGCGGCTCGAGGGTCGCGGCTTCACCACCACCATGGTATTCGACAAGCGGAACGAACATCCAGCCCATCGACGGGGTCTTCTCCCACGTGCCGTCATAGATGTTCTGCCGGGCGTGGATGATCTGCTGGTCACGCGGCAGGCTCCAGTTGGTCTCCCGATAGCCCATCGCTACCTTGGTCGATCCATTCAAGAAGTAGAGATCGGGGACGTTGAGGTACACCCCATTCGCCAGCGCTCGCCCATAAAATCGCGTGATACGCTCCCACTGACGCCACTGCGAATCCTGTAGGTCGCGATGGCCGGGATGGGCCGTGGAGGCACACACATCGCCAGGATACGACCCATCGTGTTCGAGGATGTCGAGGCCGGTGGCGTCCAAGAAGCGCTCGAGTTTCTGAAAATACAGATCCCCCCAGTCGCTCATCAGACAGGGCGCGTGGCCAAAAACCGCCCCGCCAGGCCGGCCCGTCGCCGGGTCGATCACGTCGGTGGCATCGTCGATCCGCCGGCTGGACAACAGCGAATAACCGCCGAGCTCCACGCCCCGGCTGTGGGCATAATCGACATCCGCCTTGATCCGAGCGATGTACGACGGGTCCTCGTTTTCCATGTCGAACCCGCTCCCGAAGGTTACGATGACCATCTCGAACCCGACGTCCGCCGCTTGATCCACGGCGCGCCGGATGGATTCGGAGTCCGACTCCCGGACATGCATGAAGATGGGGTTTTCGGTCACCCAGGGCGCGACGGTACGGTACATACGCCGGAGCGCGAGGCCACGCCGCTCCCGGTCGTCGCTGTCATGGAACAGCTCGTAGGTGCGGTAGGTGACGAGTGAGTCCCCGGGCGCCAGGTCCACCGCCGGCCCGATCGGCGGCCGGCTTTCGAGTAATGCCGGCGTCGCACGCAGATAACTGACCTGCGTTTCGTAAAGCGAATCCGGCAGCCAGCGCGTCGTCACGTTCGCCGAGGCGGGGTCCATGCCGTGGAAACTGTAGTCGCTCTGGATGTGGATCGGCGGCAACACCCAGCGCTCGCGCGGCTCGACGGACGACTCCGCTTCCACCACCGCCAGCACTTCGCTCACGAACGCATCCAATCGGACCGACTCCGTCCCCCCATTACGGACCGTCAACCACTTTGCCATAACGGGCATCGCATGGTATATTGCGTAATGAACGTCCACCGTCAACCCGCCGGCAACGGGGGCGACAAACCGCAGGGTCAACTCACGGCCCGGCGGCGGCCAGGTCGTCGAACCGGCATAGCGGCGCTGTTTCCAGGTGAGATGGGGCTGGATGGGCCCCTCCTGGTAGCCGGCGTACCGAAAAGCCGCTGTATCCGCCTGCAAACCCTCCAGCCAGGCTTCGGTGAGATAGGCCTGGTTGGGCTGGCCGGTCAGGCCGCCTACATCGAACCAGACGCCATTCAACTGAATACGTGCCTCCGGACGGACAGCTCGCACCATCGACGCTCCGGTGGCGAGGTTGTCGAGGGCGATCGTTGCCGCGTTGGGCGCCAGGCGGAAGGTGCGGCGAACGAGCCCATTCTCCAGCGTCATCTCGTTCCGGCCGGCGTCGATCGTCACCCGCGCCGGAACGTCCAGGGCGCGCACCAGCCAGTCGGCCTCCCCGGGCACTGCAGCCCGCCCACAGCCGGCGAAGACGAAAATCAGTAGCAGAAGAAGGCGGAGAGTGTGTATCATGGGCTCTCGAGTGAGACGGCGATTGGTGTTCTCGAACAGCCGTAGAATACCAAACACAGGACGATCGGCCAATCGCTTTCATCATTCTCGCTCCACATGCATCCAGACCCATGTTTGCACACACTATCATCGACACCCACCTCCATCTGTGGGACCCGGGCAGGCTCCGCTACCGTTGGCTGGACGACCTTCCGCTGCTCAACAAACCGCACGTGCTGGCGGACTTCTACGCCGCAGCCGCACCGATCGAGGTCGAAAAAATGGTCTTCGTTCAGTGCGAAGCCGACCCCTCTCAGTCTCAGGCGGAAGCGGACTGGGTGACGGACCTCGCCATGACCGATCCCCGCATCGCCGGCATCGTTCCCTGGGCGCCCCTTGAACGCGGCGAAGACGCCCGCAAAGACGTGGCCCGCCTCGCCGCCAATCCACTCGTAAAGGGGGTCCGACGCATCATCCAGTTCGAGCCCGATCCCTGGTTCTGCCTCCAGCCGGCATTTGTCGACGGCGTCCGGATGCTGGCCGAGTATAACCTGCACTTCGAACTATGCATCAAGGGAGACGATCAATTCCGCAATGCGATTACACTCGTCGAACAGTGCCCGAACGTCCGCTTTGTCTTGGACCATATTGGCAAGCCGTTTATCAAGAGCCACATCCTGTCTCCGTGGGACGAGTTGATGGAGGTCTTCGCCCGGCTACCCAATACGTGGTGCAAACTATCAGGCCTCGTGACGGAAGCCGATCATGACGCATGGACACTCGCCGACCTCGCGCCCTACATTGAACACGTAATCGAATGCTTTGGATGGGACCGCGTGATGTACGGCAGTGACTGGCCCGTCGCATCCCAGGCCACCAGGTACGCGCGGTGGGTAGAAACACTCGCCAAATCGATCAAAACCGCCTCAAAGACAGATGTTCAGAAACTGTACGCGGAGAATGCGCGGGCATTCTACCGGCTGTAAACGAGAGCGCGTTGAACGTTTAAAACGCTGAGCGTCCTTCCTATTTTTTAGATCACGCCATCGCCGTACCCACCATGGTTTCGCCATTAAACGTTCAACGAAAGAACGTTCAACGCCTCCTCCTTCTACTCGCCTTCATCGTCCCCGGCGCGGCGCTGGCCCAGACGCTTGACGGCGTGTTTTTCCAGAAGACCGCCACCTCGTATTCGATCGACGACGCATCGATTCCGTACGCGGTACGCGTCGAGGGCGCCGGCGAGCCCTGGAGCCATGCCGAACGCGGCCCGGTGGAAGGGCTCCGGATACTGGCGCGCACGCCGGCCGGGGTGCTCTGGCTGGGCGGCCCGCAGGGGGCGGCTCGGTTCGACCCGGCCGCCACCGAACGATGGGAACGCTGGCAGTATTTCGCCGGCAAACGCTGGCTGTCGGACGACTCCGTCCGGCAGATCGTCGTCGCCCAGGCGCCCTTCGAAACCGCCTGGGTCCGGACGTCCACCGGGGTTTCGCGGATTGCGTTTGAGCCGATGACCTTTGCGGAGAAGGCCGGCCGATTCGATGCCGTGGTCGAAGCGCGCCACGTCCGCCATGGCTTCGTCTCGCGCTCGAAGCTGCTCACCCCCGGCGACCTCGCCTCCAGCGTCACCAGCGACGACGACAACGACGGCTTATGGACAGCGATGTACCTCGCCGCGCACGCCTATCGCTTCAGGGTCACGGGCGACGCCACCGCGCGCATCAACGCCGAACGCTCGCTCCGCGCGCTCATGCGGCTTGAAACGATCGATCCCATCCCCGGCTATTATGCCCGCACGTACAGACGGCTCGACGAGCCCGCGCCCCATCAAGACAATGGCGAGTGGCACCGCGTGCCTGGCGCCGATCTGGAGTGGAAAAGCGATACCAGCTCGGACGAAACCGTTGGTCACTATTACGGCTACGCCATCTATTTTGACCTCGTGGCCAATGAGGCCGAAAAGGAGGAAATCCGGACCTATGTGCGCCGGCTCAGCGATTACCTCATGGCCAACAACTACGACCTGATCGATATCGACGGCCTCCCTACCCGCTGGGGGCGCTGGAACGAGGAGTACTTCGCTACCCCCGAGGGCGACTACGAGCGCGCTCTGCGTGCACTCGAGTTACTGGCGATCCTGAAAACGACCTATCATATCACTGGAGACTCGATCTACCAGCACGCCTATCTCGATCGGGTAAACCGAGGGTATGCGCACTTCACGCTCGAATACCGCCGCTGGGGCAGCCAGGAATGGGAGATCAACTATTCGGACGACGAACTGTATTTCCTGGCCATCTTTCCCCTGCTTTCATACGAACAGGACCCGGCGCTACGAGCGACCTATATCGAAACCCTGCGCTTCACCTGGTCTCAGGTGCAGCCGGAGCGCAACGCGCTGTGGAATTATATGGCTGCCGCGCTCGGCGCCGGGCCGCTCACGCCGCGCCTGGCCGCAGAAAGCCGGCTCACCCTCGCCCGCACGCCACTCGATCTCATCGAATGGAGTGTCTCCAACAGCCATCGAACCGATGTTCGCCTCAACCGATCGCCCGACCGACATGGCCTGGCCGACCTGGTGTATGTCCTCGCCCCGGATGAACGCAGGGTCATGAAACACAATGGCAACCCATACACCGCCGACGGAGGCGCTGCAGGTACAACCGAAGAAGCTCCTACTTTCTGGCTTCTACCCTACTGGCTCGGGCGACACTTCGGATTCTAGCGGAGCCGGCTCAATCGGATGGCTTTCGTAGTGCCTCGATGCTCCGCAGGACGTCCTCTGCCTGACCGGTCAGTTCTGCATATCGTTTGATGTCGCCGCCTCGCTGGGCGTCGCGGGCTTGCTCGAGGAGGGCGCGGTACTTCTTTTCGAGCCCGCGGGTGGGATCCTTCTTGAAAAAGGAAAACATGGCGTACATGGATTGGTCCGCAGGATCTCCAGGCAGGGTGCGCCGGATACCTGTGGCAGGGAAGATTGACTATGGAACACGGCGCCGTAAGGCTGTACCTATTCGAACTACCCATTCAGCGATACGACCCAACAGCATGCAGTCTACGGCTCATTCCGTGGCGTCAAAGGGGCCGAACGGCCTTGAGTCTCTGGAAATGTGGCGGTAGAGATGATAGGCGCTGTCCGGCCCAATGAGGCGGACCGCACTTGCGTGGGAGAGCGATGTCTTCCTCTTCATGATGAGCCGGCGGTACTGATATTTCTTCCGAATCATATCTGCTTTTTCCGCGATATCATCGGATAGTTTGTTCTGAATTGAATCGCTCATTTTGCAGATTGCTTGTTGTTGAACCGAAAGATCGACAATCGTTTCCGAAATATCATCCCATTACGTGACGTCCCCTCAATTTTTTGCTAGAATTTTCTATGCAACCATTTGAGGATATGCGGCATTAATATGTATGTTCAGCCGCTCTATTAGCCGAGTCCATCCTTCATAAAGGATCGCAATCTACTCGTCTGACCGACAACTCACGAGGGCCGTTCGTTCTGATTCGCCGGCGCTGGTAGGCTCGACTACGCACACTACCCCTGAACATCTACCCCTATAACCCACATAGACACTGCGGCATACATCGCTACCAGATCGCCGCAGCGTCCGCTTCTTACCCTAGACATTCCGATAGACATGTCACTACAACACATCACGCGTCTGGATTACCAGAAGACGCACGGATGGTGGGTCCGAATTCGACGGAAGTCGAACCCCTGTTCGAAATTATTCTCCGACGGTGTCCATGGTGGCAAGGAGGAGGCCCTCGCGAAAGCCGTTGCGTGGCGCGATGAAAAGCTAAAAGATGCGCCGAAACTCGCCTCTCGCACGGTGGAATCAGGCTCAAAACACGTGAAGACCGGCGTTCCTGGTCTGAGCCTTACCTTCGTTGAAGGGAGCGAAGGGCCTCTAGCCCATCTCCAGGTATCCATCCAACGGGGTGGCAAACGCACGGGCACCCGGTACTCCATCAACAAATGGGGCTTGCGTGCATCGCTCTGGAAAGCGTGCGTGGCGATTGCAAAGGGCACATTACCCGCCGCCAACGGCTCCGGGCGCTCTTCGTTGCAAGAAATGGCCGTCCAGCTTTATGACGATTCGTTCCCCAATATTTCTGCGGCACTGCAGGATATGAACCTGGTCGTGGAAGAGCCGGCGGAAGTTGAAGGGGAGGCGAAATGAGATCGCCTGGATGATCGAACTAGCGTACGGTGATACGTAAAGTTCAGCCAATCGGCCTATGCGGGCGCGAGGGCAGATCCTTATGTTAGTCCCAACAAGCCCCCTGTGCACAATGTACCCTCGCTCGCCCATCGTTCGGGGGGCCGAAGGGCAAGCGATTCGCGACGTGCACAGGGGGTGTTGTTATGTTGTCCATACGAACGGTCTACCGGTAGTATGCCGATAATGCCGCCACCGTGAGACGTTTCACACGAGGCGAATGCTCCCGGGCGATGCCATCACGCAGGTCGTCCATCGCGGCGCGATTGCCGATTGCATGTAATGCAGCCAGCGCCATGATACGTGTCCCCTCGCGTTCATCGTCGCGATAAACGGCGAGCAGGTACGGAACTGCCGGCTTGAGGTTCAGACGCTTGCCGTGTACCTCCGCGAAGAAGATGACATTCTGCAACGCCGCCTCGTCGACTTCTCCAACCGGCCGAGCAACGCCCAACACCAGTTCAGATGCCAGCGCGTCCCACCACAGGGGACCATAGGCCTCCGTGCCGTTTGTAATGTACTGGTTGACATACGGCTCCGAATCAGCCACGAGGGTCTGCGCCGCCGCCGGAATGACGGCCATCATTGATAGCAGCGCGGTAAGCGGGAGCTTTCTATTCTTCATGGGTGTATCCTCTTTGTCTTGTAAAAGGCCACTCCTCCAACAGGATGGAGTGTCTACCGACGCCGGCGGGCGGTCGCACGCCCGCCGATGTCACTGCTCTCAATAGACCCGGGACCCCACTAATGTTTCGACCAGGAAGGGCTTACATAATAATCACTTAACATTGTAAGCGGTTTCTTCACGATAACCTAATATAATTAGCACCCCGCGACAGGGATCAATCTCCATCAGAAGCGTTTCCAGCACCAAGCGCCTGCCGCTCAATCGTTGTGATCAGTTCTCGCGAGGCAGGCCCAACACCTGTCCATCCGCCAACAGTCGCGCTTCCAAGACGCTGTATCGCACGTCCTGAACCCCTACGCCGGCCTCCAGCGCCAGCGCCGCGGCCGTAGCGGCGGACTGGCCGAGGATCATAAACACAGGCTCCATCCGGATCGACCCGTAGGCGATATGCGAGGCCGAGACGGCGACAGGGACAAGCACATTCGTCGCCTCTGACGCCCGGGGGACGATGGCGCCGTAACTGATGGCGTACGGACCGCCCGGGTTTACCTGAATGTCTCCTTCGTTCCGCACAAATCCGTTGGTATCGACATATCGTTGGACATTGTGGGAGTCCATATTGTAGGAGCCCATGCCGATCGGCCGGGGCGTCGCTCGGATGCTGCGCAGATGCATTTCCGTCGCCACGAAGTCACTCACCATACGCCGAGCCTCGCGGATGTAGATCTGGTATGGCCAGTGACCGTTGTCGACGAACTCGTCCTTCGCCAGGCCCCACACACTCATGGCTTGCTGGACGTCCGCCGGCACCCGCGGGTCGTTCGCCAGAAACCAGAGGAGCCCCTGTTGGTATTCGATATGCTCACGCAGGATCGCCCGACGCTCCTCGTAGGAGGCCTCGGGATAGGCGTAGTTCATCCCGATGTTGTCCGTCGAAAACGCGCCATGGTTGTTGGTGTCGGTCTTGTTGTTGGGGATGGAGTCGAACTTCGCGAATACTTCGCGCCACCCCAGATCGAGGTATCGCGCCAGCAATTCGTAGTGCATCGGATCGTAGCCAGCCGGCTTCGGAAACGGCACCCGGTTCTCTGGCACATTGGTCAGGCACATCCGGTACGTGTAGGCCTGGATTCGGTGATCTCCTTCCCCCTCTTTACCGGGGTCGCGCCCCTGAATACGCGGCAACAGCCCGCTCTCCGGCTTTCCCGGAATGATGTACGCATCCACGGGGCGGTCGAACTGGTGCTTGATGGCGTTGCGCGTCTGCACGCCGTTTAGCATCTCGCCGTAGGTACTATTGGATTCACGCCCGACCGTATAGCTGATGCCGGCGGCGGCCATGAGGTCCCCTTCGTACGTCGCATCGATGAACATACGCCCCCGATAGGTGGCGCCGTCGAGCATCGAAATCGAAACCACCGTGGCGCCTTCTTTTACGACCCCTCGTTCGCGATCGAGCCAGGCGTCCCTGCGGATATCGATGCCGTGTTCAGCCACGATCGCCTCGAAGGTGAGTTCGGCTACCCGGGGCTCGAACATCCAGATCGCATCGTTCTCCGTGTCGTACCCCGCGAACGAAGCGGGGTCCTGGAATCCCCAGGCATCAGGCCCATCGTAATGCGCTTTCACGCGGCGATAGAACTCGCGCGCTATCCCTCCAATGGCCTCCTTTACACCCGAATCCGTCCAACCCAGGCCCGAGGAGGTCAATCCCCCCAGGTGACGTTCGGGACAGACAACAATGACACTTCGGTCCATCCGCCGCCCCTGCACGGCAGCCGCGATGCCGGCCGATGTACAGCCGTAAATGACCAGATCAAAAACCGTGGTGGTATCGGCGGGGGATATCCGCGGTGGAAGGGCGCGTGCCTGAACCGGCGCCACCACCTCCGCTACCATCCCCACGGCCGCCACGAACAGGAAGGCCAGTCTCATGGGTCGTTCTGCTTCATACAATCCGGCATCACGCGCCAGCCATCCCGGAGGTCGCTGTTCGCTGGCTCGTCTGCCCGGGCGATCTCCGGTGCGGCGCACTCCGCGTCCGTACGATCCCCAGCTAAGCTTAGCGACTGGTTGGCAATTCCACAAGGGAGCTTCACGGATTCCGGAGGTCCGTCTTTTCTACTAAACCATCACTTTAAGTGGGCACATCCATCGCGTTACAGGTGAATGGAGAACCTTTCGGCTAGCCGGAGCGTTTTGCACAGAGTGAAGGGCGCGATAGCTCGGTTGCCGGCTTGCACGTTGCACCCGCCGAAACGATCTTACACGTCCGATCCTTTCGATTTTTCTGAGAGCAATAGCCTGTGCCACCATGAAACGGCTTTTCCTGTTGAGTGTGCTGCTTGTCGTCGCCGGCGGATGCGACGCCTTCCGTCTCAGCGACGAATCGAGCATTGTCAATGGCAACTGGTCGAGTACCGTCGCGGCCGTTTCGGGCGCCTGTTGCCAACTTGAGATCGAGATCAAGAACAAGGATGGCCGGCTGACAGGCTCCGGGACCGTCGAAACCCCGGGCCGGCGGGTGGGTACGTCGGACGTGTACAGCATCGCGTTTACGGGCTCGCTGAACAACGACCGCGTGGAGCTGGAGCTGGACAGTGAATTCAACACGGGCACCATCGTGGGCCAGGTCTTGCGGGATTTCAGCACGACCTATGCGATGGTCCTGGAAGTCGACTTCTCCGGATTCGGCTACGATGGCAAGGATATCATCCTCTTCCCCCGCAGCGAATAGTCAGGCCGGCCCGATCGAGCGAATCCGGAAATCGGCATATCCTTCCGGCTCTCGCGCCGCTTCCTCAAATCGATCAACACGCGCCATCGAGGGACCGCGTCGTAGTCGCGCTTCAAGCGCACGCATGCCTTCCCTGCTTCCTTCGGCTGTCACCACGACCGCTCCGTCGGGCCTGTTGCCCACCCAACCTACAACCCCGTACGCCCGGGCGCATTGCGCGGTAAACGCACGGAAGCCCACGCCCTGAACCCGACCGTACACCACCCATTCTCTGGCTATGCGTTGAAGTTCCATAGACATTTGGTGTAAGGTGTGGTTTCATGGTGCCCGCATGTCCCGACGCCGACTCAGGCGAATGCGCCATCCATACCACGCCTCCGAGCAAAAGCTCCTACCTGTAGTCGGACCCGTACGTGTACCATCGTTACCCGTCATGGTCAGCTCCCATGATCTCCTCTACGGGTATTTCGATGGATGATGATCCCGAAACAACCCTCCATCCTCCACTACGAACCAGGCCTTTTATTACTACATGATCGCACTACTCAACCGATGGGCTGCTCTCGAACCAGCGTGGTGTCACAACGATGGACGCCGGATTTATTTCGGCCCACCGGGTCAGCATGAATCGCTGGAGCCCTCCCGTGGAACGATTACCTGGCGCCAGGCCGGCGCCATCCAAATGGCCGTTTTACTCGCTCTAGACTCCCGCGCCTGGCGATGGCAACGAGGAGCTGATGGACTATTGACCGTCGGTCATCCGGAAGGGGTACGTGCGGTCGTTCGCGCAGGGAATAATTTTGCGGCCGACCTGCTGGGCGCCTATGTGCAGCGTCTTGAAATCGACCGTTGCCTCCTGGCCGCGTGATGTGCGGATTATAGAGCCGCCTCTGGAGTACCGGGCTCTAATACCAGACCCCTATAAACTGAGAAAGGCCCTACCTCCACCCGGTAGAGCCAATCCCATGATCAGTACTGCAAGCGTCGTTTAGTGCCCTCCCATTTCGTTTCGTTACAGACCATCTGTACTTTTTTTCCACTTTTTTAAAAATGGCCTCCTGTGCGCCAGAATAAGCGATTTTTTGTGCATTAGTTTTGTACCACACCCTCCTTCGCCGCCCCCACATGGTCTTTGTCGTAACAGGTACAAACGGTTTTATCGGTAGCCGGCTTGCAACCACGCTGCTCACCCACGAAGCAGGCCAGCACGCGGAAGTACGGGCGCTGGTCCGCTCTCCAGACGCCGGCGCTCCTCCGGGCATTACCCCCTATGTAGTGGATTACCGGCGGCCGGAGAGCATCGCGGCGTCCGGGGCACTGGAGGGGGCCGGCTATCTGATTCACCTCGCCGGCGTCACCAAGGCGCTGTCGCTCGATAGCTTTCGGGAAGGAAACGTGGAGCCGGTCGCTTCCCTGCTCAAGGCCATCAAGTCCGTAGCGCCCCCGCTAAAGCGATTTGTACTCGTGTCTTCCCAGGCGGCCGCGGGCCCCGCCCCCGGCCCTGGTCGCCCCAGGTCCGAGTCGGACCCCGCCGAACCTTTCGATGTTTACGGCATCAGTAAACTGGAAGCCGAACAACTGCTATCCGATCAGGCGGGTGCGTCGCCGTTCACGATCGTGCGCCCGTCGGCCGTGTACGGACCTCGGGATGTCGATTTTCTGAAGTTGTTCAAACAACTGCGGCTGGGGGCCGGCTTGTATCCCGCGAACCGGAACAACCGGCTCGCCACCATCTTCGTCGACGACCTGGTTTCGGGACTTATTCAGGCCACCTACAGCGAAGCCGCCCGCGACCAGGTCTTTTTTATGACGAATGAAGAAGATATAGGATGGCCGGAAGTATACCGCGCAATGGCCCGGGCCCTGGAGGCGCCTATGCGTTTCGAATGGGAGATTCCAGCGCCGATCGTACGCGCCACTGGTCTCCTCGGCGACGCGGTTTCACGCCTCACCGGCCAGGTATCGGTGGTCAATAGCCAGAAGGTGGCTCTGGGCATGGCGCCTTACTGGACCTGTTCGGCCGAAAAGGCGCGCCGATTGATCGGATTTTCGCCGGCCACCCCGCTGGAGGCCGGCATGGCCGCCACCCTGGCCTGGTACCGCCAGCAGGGTTGGCTCTGAATAACGACCCATACGGCCCCGTCGGCATCGATCCATCCATGAAACAGGCGTCAGCTACTTATTACGTGTGCCCGTGCAGCATTTTTGCCTGGCATTTCCGAACTTCTGCCCGCCCCCGCCTCTGCATCGCAAAGCCCCTCGCCATTTCATGAAAGGAGCCCCCATTCGATCTTCCATCACCCGTCGCCACTTTCTGCAGGTCGCCTCGCTCCCTCTTGCCTCGTCTTTTTTTGCCGGCTGTGGTCTATTATCGGGTGCACGCACCACGGAATCCGCATCCGTTGCCGACACCTTCAACAGCGACCATCCACTGGCGGCGCTGCGTTTTATGCACCAGGGCGTCGTGTCGAAGGACATGCGCTTCGAGTTCGCGCCCCAACCTGTCCACATCGCCGAATCCGCCGGAGCCTGGCATGTCAAGGGATCGCTGCCCTATCTCGCGCAATCGACCGGTTCGGAGGAGGTTCGCCGGCTCGTCGCCCCCCCTATCGGGATGCGATCCGGCTTGCCCCTGGGGGGAATGGGAGGCGGCACCATCGAAATCCGGGCCGATGGCAGCCTTCGAGACTGGCAGATCTTCAATGGCTCGCCGGCCAGCACCGAGGAGAAAGTAGATGTGGAGGACTTTTTTGTCGGCCTGCGTACACAACGGGGCACGGAGGCCCCGCGCGCCTGGACGCTCCGCACCCAGCCTCCCGGAGAGCTTCCGGGGGTCGACCGGATGGCATTTGCCGGCGCGTATCCCGTCGCCCGCCTCGTACCACAGGCCGAGGGCCTGCCACTCGATGTCGCCTGGTATGCGTATTCGCCGTTTATCCTCAACGATCCGGCCTTCAGCAACACCCCCGCCCTGGGGTTCACGCTCCTGCTGCATAACCCGGGCAATGCCCCGGTGGATGCCTCGGTCATGTGTAATCTGCCAAACCATACGCAGGGTACCTTCCGCCTCCAACGCGGCATCACGCTCACACGGAACGGCGATACGCCGGACGCCGGCACGATGACGCTCGAAACGGTCACGGGCTTCAACCTGAGCAGCATGGTGGCCAGCGAACTCGGTGAGATCTGGGAGATCTTCGAGAAAGCGGGCACGTTCGACGGTCAGATTTCGATGGGGTTATTCGACCACGGCGCCGCGGCCGCGCGCGCGGTCGTCGAACCCGGCGCCACACAGGCGGTGACGTTTGTGCTCAGCTGGCATTTTCCGAACCGAACGTTTAACGGCGCCAACATCGGACAGGGGTATGCCGGCCGCCATACGTCGGCTCCGGACGCCGCGAAGGCGTTTATCGACCGCCTGCCGGACGTATGGAACAGCCTCTCGACCTGGCAGGCGCTCTGTTTCGACAATTCCATGCCCGATGCGTTGCAAGACGCCCTGGCCAACAGTCCGTCCATCCTCGCCAAATCGGCCGTCTTCACCGGCACGCAGCACTGGCGATTCTGGGACACCTTTGCCGCTCCTTCGCTTTCCGGTCTGCCCACGAGCCTCCACCGGGCCATGCCGCTCGCCCTCTTTTTTCCGGATATCCTCCGCGACCACCTCCGCGCCTATGCGGCGGTGCAACACGACGACGGAAGCCTGCCGGCCTCCCTGGGCATGGGCCGGCGTACCCCCTTTGACGGCGCGCACGGGCCTGTGCATAGCGATAACGCCCCGGCGTTTATCCTCCAGGTCTATGCCCACCTTCGAGCCACTGGAGACCGGGGTGTGTTCGCCGAACTGTGGCCCCATGCCCGTAAGGCGATGGGTTGGCAGTTGGAGCGTGCGGCGCGGCTCGAATTGCCGGACCGACTGGACTCCCTCTACCGGTGGTGGCAATACGACCGTAAGGATCTCGCGGCTTACGGCTCAATGCTGCACCTCGCCGCCGGCCAGGCGGCGCTCCGCATGGCGGCCCTCGCCGGCGACACAGCCTTCGCGTCCTCGCTGAAAGATCAGCTAACGACCGCCTCCAAGGCGTTCGACGAAGCGTTCTGGACCGGCGATCATTACCGCGCCTGGCGTACCGCCGACGAACCGACCACGGACGCGCTCCAGGCCGATACGCTGTATGGTCTGCTTTGGTGTTTCCAGCTGGAGATCGATCTCCCCATCCCACTCGATCGGGCGCGAAGCCATATCCGAAAAGAACTCAGGGACAACGCGTCCCCGTACGGCCTGCTGGCCATGCGCCACGCCGGCAACGACGCAGACGCCCTTTCCTCCGAAAAGCCTTACCGATTCCTCGCCGATGGACGGGGCGGGCCGACGGACTCCGTCGTCTGGCAGGCGGCTACCTACAACAGCGCGGCGCTGGGCATTTGGCTCGAAATCGATCCGCGCCGTACCCTCGAAGGCGCGGAACGAGCCGCGGCTCATCAGTACCGTACGCTCCGCGACCCCTGGAATGTGTTTGAGATGCAAGCCGGCTGGGATGGCAGCCCCTGGGCATACTCCCATCATCCCGCGCACCTCGCCCTGTGGCTCCTGCCGCTGGCCCTTTCCGGTCAGCAATACGATGCCGTAGCCAGGCGCCTGACGTTTGAGCCCCGCATCGACGCGCCGTATCGCATCCCATTCGCCATCCCCACGGCCCGCGGCGTACTGGACGTACGCGGCGGCGGGCGCTACACCGTAGAGATATCCAGCGGCCGACTCATCCTCGAAGAACTACGGATCGGAGGCGAAGTGGTCCAGCGCGATGTGCTCCTCGAAGCCGGGCAGGCCGTACGCATCGGATGATCTTTCCAACCGGACTCCTCACCCCCATGAAGCTCCGCTATCTGCTCACCGCGATTGCCCTGTGTTTGGGTTTCGCCGCGCCGGCCGCAAGCCAATCGGCCAACCATCTGGATCATGCGCATACCCCCGCGACGTATGCGTCGTTCGCCCAGTGGGAATCCCGCGCTGCCTGGCTGCGCGATCATATCCTCGTCAGCAATGGTCTCCATCCAATGCCCGAGGCGACGCCGCTCCGCCCGCGTGTTTCTGAAATCACGCGGGGCGACGGATACAGCGTCCAGGCCATCGCCCTGGAAACCTGGCCGGGGTTCTTCCTGACGGGTACCCTGTACCGGCCTGCCGAGGGCACAGGCCCCTTTCCCGCCATCCTGTCGGCGCACGGACACTGGGAAAACGGCCGGTTCGAACACACCGACATCGCCTCGATCCCCGGCCGCGCCATCTCGTTTGCGCGGCAGGGCTACGTCGTTTTCTCGTATTCGATGATCGGCTACAACGAAACGGCCGGCCGCTTTCCTCATCGTTTCGATGACCCGCTCTACCAGCTGTGGGGTTTCTCCGCGATGGGCCTCCAACTCTGGAATAGCCGACGCGCGCTGGACTACCTGAGCGCCCTGCCGGAGGTCAGCGCCGAACGGATCGGCATGACCGGCGCCTCGGGGGGTGGGACGCAGACGTTCATGCTCACCGCGATCGACCCCCGTATTCGCGTCGCCGCGCCCGTGAATATGATCTCGGCGCACTTCCAGGGCGGATGTATCTGCGAAAACAGCCCGCTCTTGCGGATCGACGCCCAGAATGTGGAGATCGGCGCCCTGGCCGCGCCACGGCCGCTCATGATGATTTCGACCGCCGGCGACTGGACGGTGAACACGCCCGACGTGGAATTCCCGGCCATCCAGGCTATTTACACCCTCCACGGCGCCGCCGATCGGGTGGCGAACGTACACCTCGGTTACCCGCACAACTACAACGCCGAGAGCCGGGCCGCAGTGTATGACTGGTTTGCGCGGTGGCTCACGCCGGCCAACGGCGCCCTGCCAGAACCCGCCGACCTCCGTCTCCTGCCGGCCGACACCCTCCATGCCGATCTGCCCCGTCCGCCCGCCGGCCCGGATGCCCTCTTCCGTCAGTACAAAGCCGCGGCGGAAGAGGCGTTCGAGCGGGCGCGCCCAGTCGATGCGGCGTCCCTCGAGGCCTATCGCACCTTGTACGGGAAGGCGCTGACCCACGTCCTTCATGAGGCTCCGAGCGACACGGCCGATCGGATGATGTATTTCGCCCCGACTCCCTCGGATGCGGTCGATTCCGCGGTACTCATCGTCCACTCCGGCGCCGCGGCGTCCGCCCGTACGGCGCGGTCTCTGGCCCGTCAGCACCAGATCGGCGGCCGGCTCGTCGCAGTCCTCTCCCCGCTTCCCGATCCCCCGCACCCGCCCGATTCCATCGAGTACTCCACGACCTACAACGCGACGATGCCCGTCCGCCAGATCCGCGCGATCCAGCGCGCACTTGATGCGCTCGGGGCCCGAGAGGGGATCGAGCGGGTAGAGGTGATCGGACTCGATGAGGCCGGGGTCTGGACGCTGTTTGCCCGCGCGCTGTCGCCGCACGTCCGAACCGCCACGATCCACCTGAATGGGGTCGATTTTTCGGATGATGAGGACTTCCTCGCCCATCTGCCCATACCCCTGATCCGCCGTGCCGGCGATCTTCGCACCGCCGTTGCCCTCATCGCGCCGGCCCCGCTCACCCTCACCCACCTTCCGGAAGGCCCTCTGGCGGAGTGGATTCGCGCGCTGTACGACGCCCTCGACGCATCACACGCGCTCCATATCTCCGCCGTCGCTAACTGAGCCCAACAGGTCAGGCCTGTGACGTGGCCAGGGCATCGATCATGTGCCAGCGCTGGAGCAGGTCGGTTAACACCGGTTCGATGCGCTCGTAGAGGGCGCCATTGGCATAGCCGGCCCACGCTACGTCGTACACGAGCCGCAGCGGGGCATCGACCGGGCCGCCGGCCGGATCGACAATATGGATCCCGAGTTCCTGCGCGATGAGCATCGTGCACAGATCATAGGGATGACAGCAGATGCCGTTGGATTCGCCGCGTTCGGATAGGAGCGCCGCGAGATACGGACGGAGGTCGGCCACGAAGCGGTCGTGCCCGGTCATCAACTCGTACAACTGGCCGCCGGTCGCGATGTATTGGTCCTCAAAACAATGCGCCCTACCGGGCTGTACCGGCCCCAGCAGTGTTTCGACGAGCGCGTCATCGATTGCAGCGAGCACGTCTCGACCGCCGGGGAAAAACCGGGAGATCGTGGAGAACCCGTGTTCGATCGTCGTGGCGCGCGAGGGACGCAGCGTCAGGGGCCGGCGCTCGCCCGTGAGTCGGTTGTACCGTTCTGCCTGCGCGCCTTCCCCCCGGATGGCCCAGAGCGTGTCGCACAAATGCTGCTTCACCAGCGGAATCTCCGTCTGCACAGCCAGCACGATATCGCCCAGCGATGTCTCCGGTCCCCGGTTTGGGGCCACGCCCGTCAGGATCCAGGCGCTGCGTTTCTGATACATCAGGCCACGGGTTCCGTCGATAGGATCCATGATGATCCGCCACGGCGCTTCGTCTTCCGAAGCGCCGTGCGGGAGCACCATCTGGCCCCCGGCCAGGCCTTCGGCGATGAGGATAACCGGGAAATGAGGTGCGACATGGCGTTCAAGAAAGGGCGCCAGTTCAGCTTCACCGACGCGGTCGATCTGATAAATCGTATCCTCGTCCGTTTCGTCCGCGACATCGGAGAGATGATCCGTATCGGACTGCTCACAGGCCGCCACGACGCGATCGCGGATCTGCTCGTGCAGCTGACGGATGGCGGCGAGAAGGACAGTGAGATCGTGTAGGGAGGGCTTTTCCACGATAGCTTTGTGAGATGAAAACGTGATGAGAAGGGACTGTGTCCGATGCGCTGCCGGCGAAGACGAGCCGCGAGAGGTGAACGCGCTGTCGGTTACGAAAACTCAAACACCATGCCATTGAGGGCATTCCTCACACACACCCGATCACCCGGAAGAATTCGCCGTCATTATCTCGTCACCCCACCCGTCATTACCCTCTCATGGTATTGCGCTGGAGACGTCTCGCCAACCATCCGCTTACGCATGATCGAGTGTGTGGCCGGGGGTTATACTGGTAGCGCCCTCCCTTTTAGCTGCACCCGTCCGCCACAACCATGGGTAAAGGAGCCGTAATCGCCGCGCTTGCGCTGGCCGTACTTATCGTCACGCTGCAAAACAGTTCGCGCCTGACGAACCTCGAAGCCGAGGCTCACACGTCCACCCATCAAAACAGCCTCGTGGCGCGAGATATGGCGCTCGAGGCGCGGAAGGTGGTGTTGTCCCACTGGGTATCGACGAACGGTACGGGGATGCACGCGCCCTTCGACAGCGTAGAGCAGGCCGGCGGGTCGTACCGGATTCTGAACTACACGCGGAACGGAAATGGGCTCGACTACACCGTCCTGGCCGAATACCGCGGCACCGCCCACGAAATCCGAAGCCGGTACGAGTGGAACACGTACGCCGCGCAGGGGCTGCAGGTGAAGGCCGCCAATCTGAATGTCGAGATCGCCCCGCTGGCAACACTCGATGTGGACTATGTCGTGCTGGACGATCAGAGCCTGCACGACCTGGATACCATGCTGGTCGCGGAGTTGGGCACCATCGATAGCCTCGGCCAGATCGGCCTCGGGTGGTCGGATCTTCAAAACGATCTGTCCAGCGCCCTGTCCAATAGTGGCCACCTGCTTGTGGATATCTTGCCCGTCACCCAGATCGAGCGTGATGCCTACGATCATTCGAGCGGCGTCTACTTCCCGGACCAGGTCAGTCAGGCCGTCGCCTCGTATGTCGGGAGTTATCCGGAGAAAAATCAGGTCGTGACCGACATCGCGGATGTGGGGGCCTCGTTCGGCGCCGCGGATGGATATGAAGTGCTCACGGTAAAAGGTGATGTAACCCTCAGCAACGATTTAAGCGGGGTAGGGGTGCTGGTGATCGAGGGCAACTTCCGCGTCCTGCCCGAAATCACGTTTGATTGGACGGGGATCGTGCTCGTAAGACCGCCATCGACCAACCTTAACCCGTACGTGGACCTGGGCGGATTGGTGACGATTTCTGGCAGCCTTGTGGCGATGCAGGAAGGCGTGCCCAACTTCGGCCATATGGACGTTTCCGTCCTCCGCGACTACTCCGGCGTCTGGTCCTTGCCCAGTGGGCAGGACGGGCTTTATTACAGCCATGTACACGACTACAGCGGGATACACGGCTGGCAGGTGCTGTTCAGGACGGACGGCGTGCCGGCCGTGCCGCTTTCGGCCACGAAATTCAATGCCTTTCTCTCTGCCTACAACCCGGCGGCTGAAATTTATCTCGAGCTTTTTAATGCCAACTTCCATGGCCGTGCACTGCTGACCATGGAGCTCGCCGATGGCGAACGGTATGCCTATCCCGTCGCCGCCGGCTTTGACCCGAACCTTCGCTCCGCCGGCAGCGCGTATGTCTCGCAGCCTTTCAGGATCAAGGACCTCGTGTATCTGGACATCGTGGTCACACGGCTCAGCGCCCTGAATCGTCTGTGGGACAGCGAAGATGCCTATCCAAATTGTGCCTACAATTCCATCACAAAGACACGCACCTGGGCGACCAACTGTACCTGGGGTACGCCCGATAGGATGGGAGACCTCACGCTGCGCGTCCGCCTCGGGGATGGAAAACTGGTGTATGAGGCGCCACTGTACTGGCATCGCCGTCGAGACGAAATCGAAGATTTTAAAGAGGAGATGGCGGACCTGCTCGACACCATCACTTCGGCGGACTACGGTCTCGACCTCACAATCGGCCCGGATGTATCCCTTTCGACCAATGCCGCGGCCATCGCCACCATGGGCGCCTTTGGTGGAAACGCGCTCGGCCTGATTCATCTTGGCACCTGGCAACGGGCGTGGGCGGCCGGCGAGTCCGGAAACCCCGTAAATCACGATTAAGCGATTAAAGATCGCAGATTCGCAGGGACCTTGGCTAATAAAAGCCATTAGCCCTGTTTTGAGCCGTTAGTCGAACCCCGATGCGCCGTCGGCGCATGGCTGCGGAAAGTGGGTTGTCGTATCCTTATTCCGCACTCAATCAACACGGGATCTCGACGAACCTATGAAAGCGAACAGCAACGTCAACATCGAGAAGCTCGAATCCGCACTGCGATCGTTGCGCGAAGCCAACGGCCGGCTCAAGCTCCAGGTAAAGGCGCTCGACACAGCGCTCCAGCGTCTCCACACGACGATGAACAAAGTGTATGAAAAACACGGTTCACCGTTTGGAAACAGCCTCGAGGCTACGCGGATCTGGCACAAGTACCATCAGTACACCACGCAGAATTGAAGGTAGGCAGGCGGCCTACGATCTCCCTGCCCGATTATTCACCCTGTCCATGCTGCATGGGCAGGGTTTTTTATTGCCTCACTGCTGGTTTCGTTCGTTTATTGAGCGCAGGTTCAAAGGAGCCCGCTTGGCCTCGCAGGCCTGCCTACACCCGCGGTTCCATCCTCTCATCCGTAACCCTTCCGAGGTATCCCCGTGCACGGTAATCAGCGCATCCTCAATCCGTTCTCGCGGCGTGATTTTCTAAAGACGGCGGCCGCCGCCACAACCGGCCTCTCGGCCAGCCTGATGACCTCGGGCAACTTTGCGTATGCCGGCGGATCGGACGTCATCCGAGTCGGCCTGGTCGGCGCGGGCGGACGCGGGTCGGGCGCGGCGCGGGACTGCTTCGAATCCGCCGAAGGCGTAGAAATCGTCGCCATCGGAGACCTCTTCCGGGACCGGATCGAAGAGCGCCGCGAGGATCTAAAGGAGGCTCTCGGCGAAGGCTACAAAGTCACCGACGACCGCATCTTCAGCGGATTCGACGCCTATAAACACGTCATCGATAGCGACGTGGACCTCGTCATCCTCGCGACACCGCCCGGTTTCCGGCCGATCCATCTGCGGTACGCCGTCGAAGCCGGGAAACACGTGTTCGTCGAAAAACCCTGCGCGGTCGACCCGAGCGGGGTCCGGTCGGTGATCGAATCCGGTGAGATGGCGATGGCCAAGGGCCTTTCAATCGTCGCTGGCACGCAGTACCGCCGGCAGCCCAGCTACGTGGAAGCCATCAAGCGCATCCACGAGGGCAGAATCGGCGAAGTCGTCAGCGCGGCGGAATATTACCTGACCGGCCCCATCTGGCTGCGTCCGCGGAAACCCGGCATGTCCGACATGGAGTGGCAATGCCGCAACTGGTACTATTTCACCTGGCTTTCGGGCGACCACATTGTCGAACAGTTCGTGCACAATCTGGATACGATCGACTGGGTGATGCAGGGCCCTCCGGTGAGCGCGATCGGATCGGGCGGCCGGCAGGCGCGCGTCGATCCTTCGTTTGGCCACATCTGGGACAACTTCAACATCCAGTACACCTATGCCAACGAGGTGCGCGTGACGGCCATGTGCCGGCAGATGGAAAACTGCTACACGAACGTGTCGAACCGCATCATCGGCACGGAGGGCGTGGCGGACATCCATCCGGACTTCTCCCGCCTCACTTCGCACAAGGGCAAGGTCATCTTCGAGCATCCTGAAAAGGGCAACAACCCGTACGTGCAGGAGCATACGGATCTGATCGCGAGCATCCGCGCCGGCCAGCCGCTGAACGAAGCGAAACACGTCGCCTACAGCACGATGACCGCCATCCTCGGGCGTGAAGCCTGCTACACCGGCCAGGAAGTCACCTGGGAGCAGCTCATGAAGTCCGAACAGAAACTGGTGCCGGACACATTCGCCTTCGGCTCGCTGGCCGAAGCGCCGGTGGCCGTCCCCGGCATCACCCAGGTCGAACGCCTCTTTTCGTGAGCACGCCCCGATGAATCGACGTACCTTCCTCGCCGGCGCCGGCCGCATGAGTCTCGCACTCGCCGCGGCGCCGGCGTTTCCGGCCCTGTATCGCCCGGCCCCCCGTAAGCGCATCCTCAAGGCGCTCAAGTTCGGGATGGTGGATGAGCCGCTTTCGGTGCTGGAGAAGTTCAAGCTGCTCAGAGAGATCGGGTACGACGGCGCCGAACTGGACAGCCCGAGCGACCTCGATCCCGCCGAGGTCGTCGCGGCGCGGGATGCGACCGGGCTAGTCATCCCCGGCCTCGTGGATTCCGTCCACTGGCGCAAGACATTGTCCGACCCCGACCCGGCGGTACGCGACGAAGGCCGCGCGGCACTCGAACACGCGCTCCGCCAGGCGCGGCTCTTTGGTGCGACCACCGTGCTTTTGGTGCCGGCCGTCGTCTCCCAGGAGGTCTCCTACGCCGATGCCTACACCCGCTCCCAGGCGGAAATCCGTAAGGTATTGCCGCTCGCCAGGGAGCTGGGCGTCAAGATCGCCCTGGAGAACGTGTGGAATCAGTTCTTGCTGAGCCCGCTCGAAATGGCCCGGTACATCGACGAATTCGAAAGCCCGTGGATCGGCGCGCATTTCGACATCGGCAACATCGTCAACTTCGGTTGGCCCGAACACTGGATCCGGACCCTCGGGCCGCGCATCTTGAAGCTGGATGTAAAGGAGTTCAGCCGCAAAAAGCGCGACGACGAGGGGTTGTGGGAAGGGTTTGGCGTCGAGATCGGCGAAGGGGATTGCGACTGGCCGGCGGTGAATGCCGCGCTGGCCGATATCGGCTACGTCGGCTGGGCCGCCGCCGAAGTCTCTGGCGGAAACGCCTCGCGGTTGCGCGATATCGCGGCGCGGATGGACCGCGTGTTGCCTACGGTCTGACCCTGACCACCACCATCACAGGCGGCGGATCCGCTCGATCGTCAGGCCGGCATCCAACCTGCGGCCGGTATCGGGACCACAGGCAAACAACAGATCAATAACTGACATATTGGGCTCGTATCCAGGGAAATTCTGCGGATACGGCGCCAGGGCGAACGTGGCGATGGTTGGGTCGCTCACGGCCCCGCCGTCGTGACGGTACCGGGAGGCGCTCAGGAGCACATCGCCGCGACCGAGGGCGTCGATGATCCCGGAGAGCGAAGCCGGCGCGCCAGCGAGATGAGAGGCGCGTGTCACAGTGGCCCCGGGAGCCAACGTTTTTGCCAGCCATTCGATGCCGCCGCAGCACAGATCACCCAGCGTTTGACCGTCCGCCAGCGCGGTCCGATGCAACTGATCGATGTAATAGTCATAAAACGGCGCCGAACTGTAGTTGTAGCGAATCGATCGAGCGTGGCGTTCGCGCCAGGGCGTCCGGTTGTCGATCTCGGTCTCCCTGATCGGCCTACCGTGTTGTCCGCCGACCAACGGCACCGTTAGCCACTGCCAGCCCTGAGGGGTCCGTACCCGGGCCCGATTGTGGAAGGATTGCCGGCTATACTGGTAGGTATCCGCAAGCACCACACAATCCGCGCACCGCATCATGGCCATAAACGCGCATCCGGGAAGGTATTCGGGGGCGAGTACAACAACCATGATCCCTATCGCTGCTGGGCCGGGCACACCGGCGCCCGACCGTATTTATCCCAGGTAGACATCCAACCACCCCATGACGTTAACCTACTCATGGCTCCCCGCCGGCCAGACTCGTGCGGACCGCTGGCTCCGAGCGCTCGCCATTACATTCATCGCCGCCATGGGATTCAGCATCGGCGGCAGCCTGCTGCTCCGCCTGATCCCTTCCAGCATGGCCCTGTTCGGGCCATATTATCCTACGCTTGTCAAATTTCCAACCTGGACGTACATGGCAATCCTCCCGCTGATCGCCCTCTTCCTGTACGGTCCGTCGCTTGGATGGAAGACGGCTTTTGTGGCCTTCCTCGTAGGCAGCGGCATCGGCGGTGCGAGTGAACTCATCGGCACCACGACCGGCGTACCCTTCGGTCCCTACGCTTACACGTTCTGGCTGGGCCCCAAAATCCTGGAGCATGTGCCTTACTTCATCCCGCCGTCGTGGTTTGCGATGTCCATCGTGAGTTATGAGCTGGCCGGCCGCGTCACCCCTCACACCCTCACCCGCGCGCCCCTGGCTGCGACGTTTATGGTGCTGTGGGACGTCTCGCTCGACCCGGCGATGAGCCGCGCATTTCCGTTCTGGACGTATCCCGAAGGAGGATTTTTTTATGGCATGCCGCTCAGTAATTGGGCCGGCTGGTTCGTGGTTTCGCTCGCCATCATGGGCGTGTATAGCCTGCTCTTCAAGGACAAGCGGCTATTCCATGCGTGGAGCCCTGTTTTTTACCTGCTCAACTGCGCGTTTCCCCTTACCATTTCGCTGCTGTACGGACTCTACGGAGCCGTCGCCGCCGGCCTCATCGCTACGGCGGTGCCGCTTTTCTTGTGCCGAACGGACCGTAAACCGTCGCCGGTCGCCTTGACTTCCTGAAGGCGTCCACGATGTAACCAGCCCTTGCCCGGCTCTACCGACGACGACTGCCCGCATGAAATACGCTACGACAACACCGGTGTTATCTCTTATGGAGCCGGAGGGCTCCCCGTCCTCGGCGTCGCCGCACCGGGTGCGGCGCGCTTGGGAGGATGCCTATATCTGGAACGTCTTCCAGTACTATTCGCGCACCTACTCCTTCGCCGCGAAGCTACTGCCAGGTTCGAAGCGTATGCCCGTCGCGACGCTGTATTTCTACTGCCGCACGATCGACAACATCGCCGACACCGCATCGAACGGGCAGGCACGGGATGCGGCGTTACGCGAACTCGCCACCGCGCGACGGGCGCTCGACGACACCCTCGCCGGCCGGCCGCCGGCCGCCGGACTCATCTGGCGTCGTCTCGCCGAACTCCATGAACGGTACACGCTCCATACGCCGCCACTGTACGAATTGATCGATGGCGCCGAGTGGGACCTGCGAGGCATCCATATCGAGACGGAGGACGACCTGATCCGGTATGCTAACCTCGTCGCCGGCAGCATCGGCTCCATGATGTTGCCGTTCCTGATCGACGAGCGCGACGACCTGCCCCGGCTGGAGGCGCCGGCGCGAGACCTGGGCATCGCCATGCAGATCACCAACATCCTGCGCGATGTCGGCGAAGATGCTCGTGCGTTGGGCCGCGTGTACATCCCAAGTGCGACGCTCGCTCGTTTCGGTTGTCGGGGAGCTGACCTTGCGTCCACAACCCTGCCCGAGGGTTACCCGGAGTTGATCGAGTACGTGATGGAGATGGCCGAAGAGTATTTCGTGAGCGGCAGATCCGGCATCGCCGCGCTCAACCGCTCCGTCCGCCCGGGCATCGAGGCGGCCGCCCGCATCTACCGCGAGATCCTGAACGAAATCCGCCGCCGCGATTACGATAATCTGAACGAGCGGGCGTATACTAGTCGGGCTAAAAAAGTGCAGCTCCTCCTCTTTGATACCTACGAGCGGCGCAAACGGCGCCTGCAGGGGCGCTCGCCGGCCCGCCTTACGGCATGATGCGATTCCTGGTGACCCGCCTGGTCCTACGTGGCCTGGCTTCTGCGTTCCGGCGCGTGTGTTGGGTGGGTGAGCCGCCGGTGTGGCCGGCGGACACGCCCGTGGTCCTCTACGCCAACCACCATCATTTCTTCGACGGCCATCTGCTGTGGTACGCCCTGCATCGGGGCCTGGGCCGATCCTTTTCGGTCTGGATGGAAGACTGGGACCGTTTTCCGATGTTCGCCGCCTGCGGCGCCATGCCTTTCCCTGCCGACGACCCCGCCCGGCGGCTAGCGACCATTCGGCGGACCGTGACCCGGATGCGCCGGCGCCCGATGTCCGGCCTCGCATACTTCCCTGAGGCCCGGCTCCATGCACCCGAGGAAGGCATCCACCCCTTCGGCAGCGAGGCGTTTTCCCGGTTCGATCGCCTCTTCCCTCCCTGCCTCTGGGTACCTGTGGCCCTTCATGTGACCTGGTGGGGGGAGTCCCTTCCAACGGCGTTGATCCACGCCGGCGAACCTCACGCCCACTCGACCGGCGACGAACATCAACGGCTGGAGCGGCTCTGGAGCAGCCTGCGGAACGAGCGACCCGCGCATACCACGGTGTTGTTCGATGGCCAAAAAAGCCCCGATGAGGCCTGGGACCTACGTTTCAGCCGCAGGATGTTCGAGCGGTACCTGCGATGAGCCTGTTCATTGTCATCTTCCATCTGGTGATGCTAGGCCTCTTCGCCGGCAACATCCGCTATCTTCACCTTCGCTCGAAAGGCCCCGCCGGCACACGCCCGACAGGCGCCCTCCCTTTTGTTTCGATCATGATCCCGGCTCGCAACGAGGAGGTGAACCTGCGCCGGCTGCTGCCAAGCCTCTTCAGGCAGTCCTACCCGCACTTCGAAGTCATCGTGTACGACGACGGTTCGGGAGATGGCACGCCCGCCGTGCTACGCGAGCTGGCCGAGCCACGGTTGAAAGCCCTTCGCGGCGAGGGTCCGCCAGAGGGATGGGTCGGCAAGGTGTATGCGCTGTACCAGGCGACCCGGCAGGCCACCGGGGAGGTGTATCTATTCCTCGACGCGGACGCCGAACTGCTCGAACCTGGAGCCCTGGGCCGGCTCGTTGAACACCATCAGGCCATGCCCGCGCCTGGTGTCCTTACGGTGCTTCCTCAGTACCGGGGCGGCGGCCTGTTGCTGGTCAGTGTGCTGCCGTACGCCATGCTCTCCGGCCTTCCCTGGCCGTTGGTGCGCCGGCTGCCTTCGCGCACTCTGGGGGCGTTGAACGGTCAGTGCTGGCTGATTTCGGGCGCGTTGTATCACCGGCACGAGCCACATCGGGCCGTGGCCCGCGAAGTGCTCGAAGATGTGATGATGGGGCGTTACTTAAAAAGCGCGGGGGTCATTCCGACCCTGGTGGAGGCCCGAGACACCCTCGCCGTCCATATGTATGGATCGCTTGGCGAAGCCTGGGCCGGCTTTCGCAAAAATGCCTACCTGCTTCTGGGCGGCGCGTTGATCCCGTTTATACCCCTGTTTGCTCTCTTCTTGGTAGTGTACACCCTGGCGCCACTCTTCGGCTGGGGTCCGCTTGTGATGGTCTACCTCGGCAAGCTCCTGAGCGACAGAAAAAGCGGAATGCCGCTCTGGGTGAGTCTGCTGGCTCCGCTTTCGTTTGTGATCGCGTCGATAGTACAGGTGGACTCGGCGCTGGCGCATCTCAGAGGGAATGTCTCCTGGAAGGGGCGATCGGTCTGAACATATGCCGGCGCTTCCGCTGGCATGGCATTGGAATTGCCGGGCGCACGGCGCAGGCGAAGGGTCCGCCCATGAGGCCCTTCACCAGACACTGCCGATCTGCCGTTCACCTTCACCCGGTTCCCCAGCACCGGCGCGCCCGCATGAAAATAACCTCGATCTCCCGCCCCGGTCTGTTCCTGCTCCTACTCCTCCTCACGGCGCTTTACATCCGCTTTGGTGCGGATAAGCCGGCGACAGAGCCTGCAGAAATCGGGCAAGAGCGGCCGGACAGAAAGGCAGAAAAGGCCCTGACGCAGCGCGCGCGCGACGCGTATTTCCATCAGATGCTTCGCGACCCCGCGACCGGGTCCATCCCGGACGCCATCCGCACCCGCGAAGTGGCCTTTGCGCGCACCCTGCCCCGCCGTGAGGAGGTCCCGGCCAAGTCCGGCGTTATGGCCCTGTTTTCGTGGCACGAGGCCGGGCCGTCCGGCATCGGAGGCCGGACACGAGCGCTGGCCGTGGACGTCGCGAACTCGAATACGATCCTGGCCGCCGGCGTGACCGGGGGTCTGTGGAAGTCCACCAACGCCGGCGTGAGCTGGACGCTGCGGAGCGACACCGAGGAGATGCTGAACATTACCGCCATCGCCCAGGACCCGCGGCCGGGCAACAGGAACCGGTGGTACGCCGGCGGCGGCGAATTGCGGGGGTCGGCCGGTGACAACGGTGGCCGGGCGTTCATTTATGGCAACGGGATCTACGTGTCGGAAGACAACGGCGACACGTGGCAGCTGGCGGCATTTAAGGCAGACCAGAATCCAAACATATTCGATTCTCAGTACGATTATGTCCATCGGATTGTCGTCAGCCCGACAAACGGCTTTGTGTACCTTGCCGTAAATGGCTACGGGATCTGGCGCTCGATCAACGAGGGGCAAACGTTCGCACCGCTCCTCGGGCCATTCGGCCTGCTGCCGATGTGGAGCGATGTCGCGATCGGGTCGGATGGCGCGCTCGTGGCCGTCCTGTCGACGGGCTTTGTGGAAAACCCGACGGAGCAATCCGGGATCTACCGATCCACCGACAACGGCGCGACCTGGGCCAACATCACGCCGGCCGGCTTTCCAGTAGAACACGAACGCTCCATCGTCGTCATCCCACCCTCCAACCCGAACGTCGCGTACGTGCTCACCTACACAGGCGAGTCCGAGTCGACGGGTGATCCCTTTGAGGACGAAACGATCGTGTTCTACAAGTTGAACCTTGCCGCCGGCACCGCGGAGGACCGCACCACCAACCTGCCCGACTACGGGCCTCCGGTGGGCATCATGAATACACAATTCAGCTACAACATGGCGATGGCCGCCGGTCCAGACGACGAGGACTTTCTGCTCATCGGCGGCATCAACCTGTTTCGCTCGCGCGACGGCTTCGCCACGCCGGCTGCGGCGCCCATCGAAAACTGGGTGGGCGGGTATGATATCAACAACAGTGTCGCCCAGTACCCCAACCAGCATGCCGATCAGCATGCGATCGTTTTCGACCCGGCCACGCCGGCGCGGGTCTGGACCGGGCACGACGGGGGGATCAGCGTCACCGAAAACATCGCCGCCTCGGGGACACGCATCGTGTGGAGCCGGCGTAACGAGGGCTACCACGTCACCCAGTATTATCATGTGAGCATCGCCCCGGAGGCCGGGGACGACCGCATCCTTGGCGGAACGCAGGATAACGGGAGCCCCTTTTTCCGATTCGACCCGACCACCTCCCTCGCCGGCGTGTCGAACGACCTCTCATCCGGGGACGGCGCCTACTCTTACCTGGGGACCGACTATGCGCTGGCGTCGTCGCAACAGGGCCGGCTGCTCCAATACGGGCTCGACGGGTCCGGCGCGCCATTTTTTACCGGCGAACTCACCCCGCCAGACGCCGCCGACCAGCTGTTCATCAACCCGATCGCCGTGGACGCCCGGGATGAAGCCGTCATCTATTACCCCGCGGGCCGGACGCTGTGGCGATACGGGGAAGAAGCCTCGAGCCTGGAAGACTGGCTCCAGCTATCGAGCCTGACCGTCCCGGGCGGCTATGTGATCAGCGCGCTGGCTTCGGCGGCGCGGGACACCGGCGCCGGCGTGCGATCCACCCTCTATTTCGCCGCCTCGAGTTTGGACGCACCGCCACTCGTGTACCGGCTGGACAATGCCACGACGGCGACGTCTGGTGCGGTCGCGCTCACCATGCCGAATGTACCCTCCGGCGCCTATGTCCACGAGATCGCGGTAAACTCGGCGGACGGCAACGAGGTGCTGGTGGTCGTCTCGAATTACAACGTCGAGAGCCTCTACCACAGCACCGATGGCGGAGCGGTATTCACCGGAGTGGACGGCAACCTGGGCGGCGCCGGCGTGGTCACCGGGCCCTCGATTCGCGCCGCGGCCATCCTTCCGGTGAATACCGGCATGGTCTATCTTGCCGGCGCGAGCACCGGGGTGTATGCGACCGAGACCTTAAATGGCTCCGCGACTGTCTGGGTGCAGGAGGCGGACGAGGTACTTGGCAAGGCCATCGTCCAATCGATTGCCGCGCGCGCTTCGGACGGGCGCGTGGCGATTGGCACCCATGGCCGGGGTGTGTTTATCGGGTCGTCCTTGCTCCCTGTTGCGATCGAAACGATTGACAGCCATCCGGCGGCGACGTACGTTCTTGATCAGAATTACCCGAATCCGTTTGGCGACGGCACCGAGATCGGCTTCTCGTTGCCCACCGCTTGCCGGGTGCGGTTGGTGGTATTCGATGTTGCCGGACGCCTGGTATCGACGCTCGTGAACGAAGAGATCCTCGACGCCGGCGCGCACCGCGTGGCTTTTTCTGCATCTTCTCTGGCGAGCGGTGCGTATATTTACACGCTCGAAGCGACGCCAGCGGACGGCACGGGCGACGGCCCCGTAGTGTTGACGAAGACCATGACGCTCGCTCGATGACTATCCCCGGTGATCAACTATCGTACTTCACCACCATACCTCAGCATCGTACTCCACCACAGTACTTCACCACCGTCCCTCGCGTTGAAGCCAGGAATTCCATGAACGTTCTCGTTTCGCTGGTACTCGCCGGGCTGGCCGTTTTTGTGGCCATCCAGAACCCCGGTGTCGTTCAGTTGCTGTTGGGGCCCTTCGAAATCACGGCCTCTTCCGGCATCATCCTCATTGCCTGTTTCGGGCTCGGCATGTTGGTCGGTATGGGCACCAGCATTCCAAGCGGCTGGCGGGCCTATCGTATAAACCGCGCCAAGGCGAGCTGATACCCACACTCCATCCTCGCACAACACCATGCGAACCATTCTCGCGTTTGCCCTCGCGCTGATTACGTTGCTTTTTGGCTTTGAGAATCAGCGACTGGTCAATATCCAGCTGGGGCCCTATACCATCGAAGGCACGGTAGCGGTCATCATGATCAGCACCTTCATCTTCGGGATCTTGACGGGCATTCTGGCCACGCTTCCGAGCAGCATCCGCCGGCGTCGGCTGATGAAAGGGTAGGGACGAGGCTCCTTGAAACCGCCGTCGCTCCGTCCGGGGGTGTCTACGATTGCCGTTGTAACCCCGGCCGGCCCTCCCCGGTCCGTCGTAGACCTGGAGCGGGGTTGCGCACTCCTCTCCGAGCGCGGCTATCATGTCGTGGGCCCCTCCAGGCGCCTGCCCTTCGGCTACCTGGCCGGGACGGACGAGGAGCGGGTGGGCGAACTCAACGATCGCCTGAATGACCCTTCGATCGATGCGTTGTTCTGTGCGCGCGGCGGGTTCGGCACCTTGCGGATTCTGGACCGGGTGGATTATGAAGCCCTCCGTAAGCGGCCCCGGCTGCTTGTCGGCTACAGTGACATTACTGCCCTGCAGCTCGCCTGGTACAGTCAGGCCGGCGTCCCCAGCATTTCCGGCCCGATGGTCGGCGTGGACTGGCCGGCCCTGCCCCCAGCCTACGAACAGCAGTTCTGGTCGCTCGCTTGCGGCGTATCGCCCACCCTGGATCCCGATGGGGCTACTCTATCTCCGGTGCGTTCGGGCGAGGTGGACGGTCTATTGCTCGGCGGCAACCTCTCCCTGATCGCCCGGCTCGTGGGCACCCCCTACCTTCCTTCGCTCGCCGGCGCGATCCTGTTTCTCGAAGACGTCGGCGAGTCCGCGTATCGGATCGACGGCCTCTTGGCCCAACTTCGTTTAGCCGGCTGGCTGGACCGTCTTGGGGGGCTTGTGCTGGGTGGTTTTACCGGATTCCCAGAACCCGACACGGATGCTCCCCTGTTCGACGCGCTCGTGGCGTCCTACTTCGACCGGGCCCCGTACCCCGTCGCCCGAGGCCTGCGGTATGGTCATTTCTCCGACAAAATTGCCGTTCCGATCGGAATTCACGCGCGGCTCACGGTATCCGACACGGCGGCCCGATTATCGCTGCTTGAAGGCGTGGTGGACGTTTCTGATTCCGCTCCGGTCTGATTATATTCCCACGGCTTTTGTCATGCCCTACCGACGCACACCTCGATGCAGTTAGCCGTATTCGCTTCCGGAAGCGGCTCAAATCTGGAAGCTATATTTAACGCGATCGACGCCGGCCGGCTGCCGGCTACGGTCGCGCTCGTCCTGAGCAATAAGGCCGGTGTCTTTGCGCTGGAGCGCGCACGATTGCGTGATGTCCCCACCATCGTGCTCGATCCTACCGGACGCGACGAAGCCGCGTATCTGGCCGACCTACTGGGGGTGTTGAATACACATGGGGTCGACTTCATTGCTCTGGCCGGTTATCTCAAAAAAATCCCCGCCGGGCTCGTGGCCGCCTTCCATGGTCGGATGCTCAATATTCACCCCGCGTTGCTCCCGGCATTTGGCGGGCCCGGGATGTTCGGGCAGCGCATCCACCGCGCGGCGATCGAGTACGGCGTGCGGTGGACCGGCGCCACGGTGCACCTGGTTGACGAAGCCTACGACACGGGCCCGGTGGTGCTCCAGGAGCCTGTTCCGGTAAAGCCCGACGATACCCCGGAGGTGCTTGCGGCGCGTGTGTTGGCCCTCGAGCATCGCCTCTTTCCCGAAGCGCTCGCCCTGTTTGCCGCCGGCCGCGTGCGTCTGGAAGGCCGGCGGGTCTTTATAGATGAGGCCCCTCGTCCTCCCGCTCACGCTGTTTGAATCTACCCTATGATTGCCGTAAAAGATCTGCCCGCGCCCGATGACCGCCGCCCCGTGCGCCGCGCTCTGCTTTCCGTTTCCGACAAGACCGACCTGGTCCCCTTCGCCGCCCGGTTGCATGCCCAGGGCGTCCAGTTGCTGTCAACGGGCGGGACCGCGACCGCCCTTCGAGCCGCCGGCCTGCCCGTCACCGACGTGTCCGATGTGACACGATTCCCGGAAATCCTCGACGGGCGCGTGAAGACCCTCCATCCCGCGATCCATGGCGGTCTGCTCGCCCGCAGGAACGATCCCGAGGACCTGGCGCAGCTTGACGCACACGGCATCGTCCCGATCGATCTCGTCGTCGTCAACCTGTATCCGTTCCGGCAGGCCGTCTCCGCGCCCGGCATCACCGATGCGCAGGCCATCGAGAACATCGACATAGGGGGCCCGGCGATGATCCGGGCCGCCGCCAAAAACTACTTCTTTGTCGCGGTGATCACCTCGCCGGCGGACTACGCCTCTGTCGCCGATGCGCTCGAGCGGGAGGACGGGCAGTTGGGGATGGCGACCCGCCGCCGCCTCGCCGCCGCCGCCTTTGCCCACACCCGTATGTACGATGGCGCCATTGCCGACTATTTCGCCGCTGGGCCGCCGACCGATGACGCAATGCCGTCGGAAATCACCCTCCGCGAACGGCGCTTCCAGACGCTCCGTTACGGCGAGAATCCACACCAACAGGCGGGCATCTACGGCACCATCGACGCGTTCGTGAAGACCCTGCACGGGAAGGAGCTGTCGTACAACAACATGCTCGACCTCAGCGCGGCGTTGCTACTGATCGATGAATTTCGCGACGAGGCCCCAACGTGCGCCATCCTCAAGCATACCAACCCCTGCGGCGTGGCCACGGCAGACCATCTTGTAGAGGCGTACGGGAAAGCGTTCTCGACGGACCGACAGTCGCCCTTTGGCGGCATCGTGGTGGTCAACCGCCCCCTGGACCGGGAGACCGCGGAGGCCATCGACCAGATTTTTACCGAGATCGTGATCGCGCCGGCGTATGAAGCTGGCGTGCTGGACTTCCTGATGCAGAAGAAAAACCGCCGGCTGATCGAGTCCCTCCGCCCGGCCCGCGACGACGCGCGGCCCGACGTACGATCCGTGTTGGGTGGCCTACTCGTGCAAGATCGCGACCCGGCGCTGCCTCCGTTCGCCGAACTCCAGGCCAACTGCCGCGTGGTGACGAAGCGCCAGCCGGACGCCGCCGAGTGGCGCGACCTGCTTTTCGCCTGGCGCGTCGTCAAACACGTAAAGAGCAACGCCATCGTCTATGTCCGCGACGGCATGACGATCGGGATCGGCGCCGGCCAGATGAGTCGCATCGATTCTTCAGAGATTGCCGTGCTCAAAGGCCGTAAATCGGAACTTGATTTCGCGAAATCTGTGGTAGCATCCGACGCTTTCTTCCCTTTCGCGGACGGCCTGCTCGCAGCAGCCGCCAGCGGCGCCCGCGCCGCCATTCAGCCCGGTGGATCGGTACGAGACGAGGAGGTTATCGCGGCCGCCGATGAACACGGCATCGCCATGGTGTTCACGGGCCAGCGCCATTTCCGACACTGATCGCACCCGGTCGATCAGTCAGCCGTTCAAGCATCCATCTCCCTCACCTTCATGCCCTTTTTCAAGTTTTCGCACGATGTAGCCATCGATCTGGGGACGGCGAATACGCTGATCCATATCGCTGGGCAAGGCATCGTACTCAATGAACCGAGCATCGTAGCGGTCGACCGCAGCACCCGTCAGGCCATCGCGATCGGCTACGAAGCCCAGCAGATGCACGAGCGGACTCATCCTCAGATCGAAACCATCCGCCCCCTCAAAGACGGCGTCATTGCGGACTTCGAGGTGGCCGAACAGATGATCCGCGGCCTGATCCGGAAGGTGCAGACCAACTGGTATACCTCCATCCGTCGGATGGTGGTGTGTGTGCCCAGCGGGATCACAGGCGTCGAGGAACGTGCGGTCCGCGAATCTGCCGAACGCGCCGGCGCGAAACAAGTGTATCTCATCAAGGAGCCCATGGCGGCCGCCATTGGGATCGGTATGAATGTCGACGAGCCGGTGGGCAACATGGTGGTCGACATCGGCGGCGGAACGACCGAGATCGCCGTGATCGCGCTTTCGGGCATCGTGATCGACGAATCGATCCGCGTCGCCGGCGACGAGCTGGACAACACGATCCTCCAGTATTTCAAGCGTAACCACAACCTGCTCATCGGGTTGCGAACCGCCGAACGCATCAAGTGCGAGATCGGCAGCGCCGTCGAGCTGGACCCCGAGCTGGAGATTTCGGTCAAAGGACGGGACCTCGTGAGCGGGATTCCCAAGATCCGTTCGATCTCGTCCGAAGACGTCCGCGAGGCGCTCAACGAGCCCATCGGGCAGATCGCCGCCGCCGTCCTCCACTGCCTGGAGCGGACGCCGCCGGAACTGGGGTCGGACATTCTGGAGCGCGGCATCATGCTGACGGGCGGCGGGGCGCTACTGAAAGGCCTCGACACCCTCATCCGGAACCGGGCCGAAATTCCGGTTTACATAGCGGAGGATCCCCTGACCGCCGTGGTGCGGGGAACGGGCAAGGTGCTCGAGAATCTGCATGTGTACGAAAAAGTGCTCAGCTAGCCATGAACGTCCGCCAATGGGCACACATACGGGACTGGGTGCTCCTGGTGGGTCTGCTCGGCGTTTCGGCGTTGATCATGCTGACGCAGAATACTCCCATTCTGCGTTCGCTGCGGGCCACCTCCATGGAGATCACGGCGCGTGTGGAAACGAACATGAGCTGGGTGGGTCGATACGTCCGAGCGCTCGAGGAGAATGACGCGTTGCAGCAGGAAAACATCCAGCTGAGCAGCCAGCTCGCGCGATCGCGCGAGGCACAACAGGAGAACGAGCGGCTTCGTCTGCTGCTGACGTTTCAGCAACAAACGCTCCACCGTCTGGCGCCGGCCCGGATCGTTGAAAAAGAGATCACGAAACAGCGAAATTTCCTGACGCTCAACATCGGGCGCGAGCAGGGAGTGGCGGTAGGGATGGGGGTGGTGGACGACCGGGGCATCCTCGGAAAAGTAGAGCTCGTAAGCGAACATTATGCGCGCGTCATGTCCTATCTGAATATGGACTTTCGGGTGCCGGCGAAGCTTCAATCCTCCAACGCGATGGGCATTGTCCGTTGGGAGGGCACGCTGCGCGATCAGTTGTTGATGGAGCATGTCATCAAGACCGAGCAGGTGGAAGTGGGCGACCTCGTGGTTTCGAGCGGTTATAGCGATGTATTCCCCGCCGGCTACCCCATCGGGGTCGTTGAATCCTACGAGCGACAGCCCGGTAAAAACCAATTGCTCATCTACCTCCGTCCTGCGTCCTCGATCGACACCGGGGATCATGCGTTTGTCGTGCTCGAGACGCCGGACCCCGAACGCGTCGAGATTGAACAGATGAACTGAGTGGCTCCATGGAGTACCAGCCGTGGGTACACATGACGCACTCCGAATCCAGAGGCCTTTCTTCATGATGCACTTCCGCACGCGGCTCTCCCTGGCCGCCTTTCTTGCGCTCGCGGCCGTCACCCCCCCGGCGCTGGCGCAACCCGAACCCACATCGCCCCAGGAACTGGGCCGCGCCATCGATGAACACCTGAAACAGCCCCTCTACGAAAACGCGATCTGGGCGGCGATCGTGATCGACCTCGCGAGTGGAGAGACCCTGTATCAGCGGCACCCCCGGATCAGCCTGATGCCGGCTTCGAACGCCAAGCTCTTTACCACGGCGGCCGTTCTGGAGCAGCTCGGGCCCGACTTTACCTATACCACCGACGTCTTTACCGACGGTACCATCGAGGCCGGCGTGATCACCGGCAACCTCATCGTCCGCGGCTCCGGCGACCCGGTCATCGGGGGGCGGTTCAACAAGGGGGATATGACCGAGGTGTTTCGGAACTGGGCGGAGATGCTCCGCCAGCAGGGCATCCACACCATTCAGGGGGACGTCATCGGAGACGACGACATCTTCGACGACACCCCGTTTGGGCCCGGGTGGAGCTGGGACGACGAGCCATTCGACTACGGCGCCGAGATAAGCGGACTCAGTTTTAACGACAACACCGTGAGCGTCATCATGACGGGCCGAGCCGCCGGCCGGCCCGCGGAGATCCGGTGGGAGCCGTTTAACACCCCGTACGTGGATATCCATAACGCGGCGGTCATCGTGCCGGCGGACGCGCGCAAGGACGAAGAGATCGAACGGCCCCGCGCGACAAACGCCATCCGGATTGCCACCGAGCTGCCGGCGGGTCGCATCGACACGACGGCCCTGGCCGTGACCAACCCTACCTTGTACTTCGTGCACGTCCTGCGCGACGTCCTCCGAGCAAACCGAATCGACGTTCGCGGCGAAATCCTGGATGTAGACGATTTGTCCTTGAAGCCGAACTATGCCAGCGCCTCGCGCCTCTTCAGCCACACCTCGCCCCCGCTCGCCCGCATCGTCGAGGTGATCAACAAGGAGAGCCAGAATCTGTATGCCGAACAAGTCCTGCGCACACTCGGGGTGGTGCGGCCGCAGCCCGACCCCGACCTGGACCCGGCGTCGACCGAGATGGGGATCGAGGCCGCGCGGTACACGTACGCCCGGGCCGGCGTGGACACAAGCCGCATCCAGCTCGTCGATGGCTCCGGCCTCTCGCGCATGAACCTCGTTACGGCAGAAATGACGGCCTCGCTGCTGCGGTACATGTGGCGCCATCCCGATGCAGCCGTGCGTCAGGCCTTTTTGGCCTCTTTGCCTGTAGCCGGAGTCGACGGCACGCTGGAACGCCGCCTCCGAACGGGGCCGGCGCTGCGAAACGTGCGCGCCAAAACAGGGACCCTCACCGGCGCAAGCGCCCTCAGCGGTTACGTCACCAGCGCCGCCGGGACGCCGCTTTTGTTCGTTCTGATGAGTAACAACCACACCGTGCGCGCCGGCGCCGTGCAGCGCACGCAAGACGCCGTCGTGCAACTACTTGCCCGGTATAATCGCTGAACGAGCGACCGCGTTCACCCGGGATTCATCCCCAGAAGACGTGAACCGAATCCCCCTCGATTCGTGTAAGGGCGTCTGTTTGATTCGATCTGTTAATCAATCCTGGGATGGGAATGAGCGGTATACATGCGACCACCGTGGTGGGCGTTCGGTACAAGGGACGCGTGGCGTTGGGGTCCGACGGTCAGGCGACCCTGGGGCAGACGATCATGAAACATAAAGCGCAGAAAGTGCGCGCGCTCCACGGTGGAAAAATCCTCGCCGGGTTCGCCGGCTCCACGGCCGACGCGTTTACCCTGTTCGAGCGCTTTGAAGAAAAATTACAGAAGTACGGCGGCATCGTCACCCGCGCCGCCGTCGAACTGGCGAAGGATTGGCGGACGGATCGGTACCTACGCCGGCTGGAAGCCCTGCTCGCGGTCGCCTCGCCGGAACGCCTTTTGCTCATCAGCGGCACGGGCGACGTCATCGAACCCGACGATGACATCGTCGCTATCGGCTCCGGCGGCCCCTTCGCCCTCGCCGCCGCGCGCGCACTGATCCAGAATGATCTCCCCCTGAGTGCGCGCCAGATCGTCGAGCAGAGCCTCTCCATCGCGGCCGATATCTGTATCTACACCAATCATCATCTGACGATTCTGGAACTCGACGGCGTGGCCGACGGGCCGGAGTAATCGAATCCTTCGTCGGCTTCAACAGTATATGTAGGGCAGATCACCTCAAGGGAATTTACTGCACAATGCGGTGCGACCGGGATTCATCCGATGCCCCCCGCTACTCTCACGCCAGCTGGCGTCCGGTCGAATCATAAAATCAATATTTATTAGACGTTACTTATTGAAATGATGCACAACCGACACGAAAAATCGCGCGTCGGCCGGGGGAACCTGGCAGCGATTCTGGTCGACTACGAGAACCTCTTCGCCACGCTTTCCGAACGTCTTGACGAAACCATCGACCCTCATGACTTTATTTCGGAGATTTTGGACGAATTGCTCCGTTATTTAAACGGCAAGGATTACGCGCAGACGGCCTTTTTTACCGCTTACGCGGACTTTGCGACGTTGAAAGGTCAGGGACTGGCGATTCAGCAGGCCCTCTACCGGAAAGGGCTGGAGCCCCGGTACGTGTCGACCGACCTGCACGCCGGCGCCGCCGAGTTGCAATTATGCGTGGACGCCATGGAACTGCTCCACACCCGCCCGGATATTCAGTCGTTTGTCCTGATCACGGGTAACCGCGTGCAGCTTCCCCTCGTCCAGCAACTCACCCGGCACGGACGCTCGCCGCTGGTGGTCGTGTTTGAGCCCGAGCCGGATATGGACCGCTTCGCCCGGCTGGATGCCGACGTGATTCTGGCCGCCGCGGACCTCATCAGCGATGCGGCTCGCCGGCAATTGGGTGCACCAAGCCAGGCGCCAGGCGCCGCCCGATCCGGTGGACACCCCCGACGCGCGCCCAGCACTCCGCTGCGCGACGCCACGCACCATGCCGTGACCGACGCCGTCGCCTACCGGACGCTCGAGGTTATCGAAGAGTTTTTCGGGCAATACGAAGAAGTATACCTCACGCCGTTACTGCGCAAGCTCTCCGAAGCCCTGGATAGCGACGAGCCAGATCCCAAGTCGGTCATCAATAAACTGGAGGAGGCCGGCGCGGTGTGGCTCGAAAAACGTCGAGGCTTCCCGTATGACTACACGGTACTCATCGTGGACCGAGACCACCCGGACGTTCGCCAGATCGCGGAGGCCCTCAGCCAACGGGAACCGTTCGGCGAGGAATATGACGGCGGTGAGGCATTTGCGAGCGAAGGCGACGCGTTCGACGAGGAATTTGAATACACTGATCCGGAGTTCGATGCGCCGGAAGACGATTTCGTCGACGACGCCCGCGAACCCAACGCACACGGCGACTTCCGCACGGGCAGCAAGTAGCCTCCCGCACCTTCCTGTTGGTAGCCGGCTCGTGCCGTGTTTCCCGCCTGTATATGATGCACGTAGAACGTACCCCCCGCCAGATCGTCGCGGAACTCGATAAGTATATTATCGGACAGACGGAAGCAAAAAAGAGCGTCGCCATCGCTCTCCGTAATCGGTGGCGTCGCAAGAATGCTCCGGAAGACATCCGCGACGAGATCATGCCGAATAACATCATCATGATCGGGCCGACAGGTGTGGGTAAGACCGAAATTGCCCGCCGGCTCGCGAAACTGACCGGTGCGCCGTTTATCAAGGTAGAGGCGACCAAGTTCACGGAGGTCGGTTACGTCGGGCGCGATGTCGATAGCATGATCCGCGATCTCACCGACATGGCGATCTCGATCGTGCGGGACGAATACAAGGAGGGTGTCCAGGAGCGGGCCGCCGAACTGGCGGAAGACCGCATCCTGGACATCCTCATCCCTCCAGCGTCCCGTCCCTCGGGCGAGATGACGCTGGGTCCGGGCTTTGTCGTCCGCCCCTCGGAGGCGGTGAGCGAGACCCCCAGCGACGCTGAAATGCGTGATCGCACCCGCCAGAAGTTTCGGGAGAAGCTGAATCGGGGTGAGTTGGATGACCGGGAGATCGAAATCGAAGTTTCCTCGGACCATACCCCGATGATGCAGGTCTTCGGCCCAATGGGCATCGAGGAGATGGGCATGAACATGCAGGAGTTGTTCGGCAACCTCGGAGGCGGGAAGCGTAAGAAACGCCGGCTGCCTATTTCCGAGGCGCGGCAGCTACTCGCGCAGGAAGAGGCCCAGAAGCTGGTGGACATGGACAAAGTGACCCGCGAGGCGCTCGAACGCGTCGAACAGAGCGGGATCGTGTTCATCGACGAAATCGACAAGGTAGCGGCGCGGGGCGGCGAGGGACGTGGCGGGCCGGATGTCTCCCGCGAAGGCGTCCAGCGAGATCTGCTCCCGATCGTAGAAGGGTCGACCGTGATGACCAAACACGGGATGGTACGCACCGACCACATCCTGTTTATCGCGAGCGGCGCCTTCCACATCGCCAAGCCGAGCGACCTCATCCCCGAGCTTCAAGGCCGATTCCCGATCCGCGTGGAGCTGAACAACCTTACCGAAAAGGATTTCTACGACATCCTCACGCTCCCTAAAAACGCACTGCTGAAGCAATACGCGGCGCTGATGCAAGCCGAAGGCGTGGAGATCTCGTTTGACGACGACGCCGTACGCGAAATCGCCCGGATCGCCGCCAAGGTGAACAGCGATGTGGAGAATATCGGCGCACGCCGGCTCCATACGATCCTGACGACGTTGCTCGAAGATATCCTGTATGACATCCCCGACAACGAATCGCTTAAGTCGATCGTAATCGATGCCGCGCGGGTCCAGGATCGCCTCGGCGCCGTTTCGGAAAACCGGGATTTGAGTCAGTATATTCTCTGACATTCCTCCTTCCGCCTCTTCGATCCCCATCCCATGAGCGCCAGCGCCGGCTCTTCCCCCACCGTTTCCGTGGTGTGCGGATCGCCCGACGACGCTCCGCCCGCTGAAGGATGGTCGGCGCTGCTGACGAAGTCGTCTGTAATAGATCCCGCGTTTTTGGTGGAGGTGGCGAGGATTCTTGGCGGCGCGCTGCGTCTCCGCCCTCGGATCTACCTCGCCGGCGAAGCCGGCAAAACACCCCTTGCTGGCGCCATCATCCACGAAAAGCGGCGCGGACCGTTCCGATTGGGCGTCGTACCCGCGTTCACCTCGTACACCCCCTGGCTGGTATCACCTCCCAGCACGTCCTCGTCCGTACATGGGCGAGAGGCAATCGAGGAGCGGCTCCTGGAGGCCATCGAACGCGATTTCGACCAGGTAAGGCTTCATCTCCCCCCCTCCGTCCTCGACATGAGGCCATTCCAGTGGCGGGGCTGGACAGTCTCCGTGTTTTACACGTATCGAATTACGCTCACGCCGGCCGTGGATCCGGAGGCGACCTGGTCGGCCTCCATACGGCGTCACTTCCGTACGGTACGACAGGGCTTCGACTTCCGCGAGGAAACCGGCACCGGTGAAACGCTGATCGCGCTGAGTCGCGCCAGTTATGCCCGGCACAACCGACGTTTCCCGGCCGACCCGGGCGCGCTGGCTGGGTCCGTGGCGGAGTTGCAACGGATGGGATTCATCCGCATATTCACCGTGCGCCGAGCCTCCTCCTCGGAGGTCGAAGCCGCCGTCGGGCTGCTGTTTGCCCGCGACACGGCCTATTACTGGATGGCGGGCAGCATACCGGGCGAGGCGATGACCGTGTTGCTCGGGCAGCTGCTGGGGCTGTTACGCGACGAAGGGGTGACCACGTTCGACTTCGCCGGCGCCAACACACCCACGATAGCCGAGTTCAAACGACGTTTTGGCGGGGTTTTAACGCCCTATTTCACCGCCGAACGCATCGCGCATCCGATGCTGAAGGCCTTTGCCCTCGTGAAGTCCCGGTAACGCCTCGTGTCGCTCACCTCTCCTTCTGAAGGCTCGCCCCTCCCCGCTCCGGCCATGCCGGATGCGCCGCCGCCGCCCTATCTGTTTTTGGGGCTGTGTCTCGCGCTCTACCTCACGCGGTTCGGCTATGGCTACGGAATGAGCGACCAGGACGAGTTTCTCCCTTCTTTGCTACATCGGATGGACCCGTTGCTCCTGGGCAATGACTGGTTCGTGCAGACGCAACAGGCCGCATTCAGCGTCCGGACCTATTTCACGCTCTTGCTCCATGGCCTGGCGCTGGTCCTGCCGCTGCCTCTGGCCGTGTTTTTCCTCTACGTCGTGTCATGGGTCGGGATCGCGTATGGCCTATTTCGTCTTGCGGAGCGGCTCAGCGGACGCCGGCTCGCCGGTTTTATCGCGGTGCCGGCTTTGTTACTGGCGACACCCCAGTGGACGCTGGGAGGCAACGACTTCGCGCACAGCATGCTTGCACCGAGTATGGCTGCCTGGGCACTCGGCCTACAGGGCCTTGCGGCGTCTATGGAGGACCGGAGAGTCGCAGCCAGCGTGTGGATGGGCGTGGCTACCTGGATGCAAGCGCTGGTAGGGCTGCACCTGGCGCTTCTCGGGGCGATCGTCGCTCTGCTCTCACCGGGGCGTCCGATAGGGACAACCGCCCGTTTCATCGGCGTCTATGCCCTCGTCGCAGCTCCGGCGCTAGGGCCATTGTTTTACCAGCAGTTTGCCGCCGAAGCCATGCCGGACGTCGATCTTTATTACATCATGGCTCGTTTCCGGATACCCCATCATTATCTTTTTGACTCCTTCTCGGAGCGATCACTTGTCCGGTTTGGCCTGCTGGCCATCGGGGGGCTGGGGGGATGGTTTCTGGCGAGGCCATTTGTCGATCCCGCCCGATTGCGCAAGGTGATCGTCGTGCTCGCTGCCATCGTCCTCATCGATATGGGCGCCTATGTGGCCACGGAGCGTCTGCATCTGCTCGGCATCGCCAAACTTCAGTTATTCATGTTGACGGTGCCGGCCAAGCTGTTGCTGGTCACCGGGGGGGCAGCAGCCGTGGCGTGGCGATTGCCGGCGCGTGTCGCACGGACAGTGCAGCGGATGCTGGAGGGGTCGATTTGGCAGGCCAGCGCCCTGGGCTTGTTGTTGGTCGGGGTCGGTTGCCTGCATCTGGCCGGCATCAACGTACTTTCGCAGCGTATCCATCCGCTCAGCCAGCGCAGTTCGCCGAGCGCGGCCATGGAAGCCTGGGTGCGCGCATTTACGCCGGCGAATGCCGTCTTCGCGACGCCCCCATCGCTGTCGTCTTTCCGGACCGGCGCGCAGCGTGCGATCGTCGTCAACCACAAAGCCTTTCCGTACCGCGACGCCGACATCGCGATCTGGTTCGAGCGCCTGCTCGATATGGCGCCGATAGTCCTCCCCGAGCGGACCGATACGACACTGACAACGCGGCTCGACGCCGCGTACGATGCCTTGACGCCGGCCGACCTGGCCGTGCGGGCCGAGCGATACGGGTTCGTGTACGCCGTGAGAACATCCCCCTGGGCCGACTCTCTTCTCCATCCAGTCGCTCCCGGCGTGGATCCACCACGACTCGTACACGTCTCGCCACCCTGGCATCTCTACCAGCTGGCCGGCGACGCGCCATGAGCCGAACCCACAGGAAAGGAAGTTTTGGGGCATCGGTGGGCACCTTGCTCTCGGGAAGCGCGGGCGCGATGGCGATTGCATACCTGGCCCAGCCCGTCCTCGCACGGCTGTACAGCCCGGAGGCCTTTGGCAGCCTTGATCTATTTCTGTCGATCTTCAGTCTGTTGATCCCCGTAGCCTCCCTCCGCTACGAGGATGCCATGATGTTGCCCGAGCGCGACGAGGAGGCGTTACATGTCACGTGGCTGGCCTTGATCCTGATGATCGTCGTTAGCCTGGTGGTGGCCCTGTTCGCTCTGCTGATTGGCGATGCCGTGCTGGGGGCCGGACTGTATGGATGGGCGATCTGGTTGGCGCCGGCCCTGTTTCTCGCGCGGCTGGGGAAGATTGCGGAAGTGTGGCTGACCCGGAAACGGCGATTTGGAAGCCTGTCGCAGGGACAGATCGGACAGGCGATGGCCACGACGGCCGTCCGGCTCGCCGGCGGTATGAAGGATGCCGGCGTGGGCGGGTTGATAGGAGGTTTTTTTGCCGGCCAGGGCGTAAGCGCCATGGTGTGGGTGGGGCTGGCGTTCAACAACGGCTGGCAGACCCTGCCCGGGGCGCTTCAATGGAAGAAAATCGGGGCGGTGATGCGTCGTTTTCGGCGTTTTCCGCTATTTTCGATGCCTTCTTCATTGCTCAATGCCCTCGTCACCCGGCTTCCGTTTTTGGTCCTGGCCTATTACGCCGACCCCGCCGCCGTGGGTTATTTCGGCCGTGCCTTTGCCGTGCTGGCGGTACCGTTGAGCGTACTGGGCGGGGCCGCTTCTCAGGTCTTTTTTGTGGATGGCGCGGAAGCGATCCGGCGTGGCACCCTGGCCGCGTTGACGGCGCGCGTGTATGGGCGACTGGTCGCAATGGGGCTCTTCCCAACGCTGGCGCTGGTAGTGGCGGGGCCCGAGCTGATGACGGTCGTGTTCGGCCCCCCGTGGCGAGAGGCCGGCGTATTTCTTCAGATTCTCGCGCCGTGGCTCTTTCTGGCCTCTGTGGCCTCGGCGCTGACGCGGGTATTCGACATCATGGAGCGTCAGCGGCTGGATCTGGCGAGCAGCGCGGGGCTCTTCGTCGTACAGGCCACCGCGCTCCTCGTGGCAGGCCAGACGGGCGACGTGTATACGATAGTCTGGGCTGCCGGCATCGCCGGTGCGGTCTCGCGACTGGCGCACATCGGGCTGCTGGTGCGCATAGCGGGCGGGGGGATGGCGGACGTACTGCGACCCTACGGAGTCTGGGGACTACGGAGTCTACCGTTTCTGGCCGTGGTGGCGCTTACGTATCGGTTGGAGCCGGCATGGGTGGGCATCGTGAGCGCCGCAGGAGCCGGCGCGGGCTACCTGGCGGCGCTGTATTTCCACGAGCTGTATTCCCACAAGCGGAATCCCCCCGCCTAACCGATCAGCGAATCGAGCGGAAGGTAGGCGGGATGCCTTGATGGCCCCATTCCGGCGTCTGCGGGCGTTCGGGGCCATCCTGGGGGACGGCGTCCGTGCCGCAGTATTTCGCGTAGGCATTCACGAGATCCATCGCGATGGCGCTGGCGCTGCGGCCTTCGATGTGGCGGCGTTCGAGGACGTAGACCGGGTCTCCGTCCTTCAGCAGCGCCATAAACGGGGAGGAAGGCGGGATGCCGCGCAGGTAATCCCGGGCGCGGGCCGTAGCCTCGAGGTCCTGGCCGGCGAAGACCGTGAGATAACGATCCGGCTGAACAGGGGCCTGCATGGCCATGGCGACGGCGGGGCGTGCATTGGCGGCCGCACATCCGCAGACCGAGTTGACGACCAGGAGGGCCGTGCCCTCTTCCAGCGCATCAAACGCCTCGTCTACTTCCGTCATATCGCGCAACTCCTCGACACCCAGGCGAGTGAGTTCGGCGCGCATCGGCTGTACCAGTGCTTCGGGATAAGGCATATCCGTACCTCGTTTTTATGAGATAAATCAAGAACGACGCAGGCGAACCCGCGAGATCGTCCAACGAGCGCGAGAACAGCTTTGATCCTGTGCCGATGTCCCGCCGACGCATTAACGGCGGGTCATATGACGGAGGTCCTGTCCCAATTCTTTTTCGTCGATCCGTGCCGCTTCCGCGGCGGCATCGAGGGTGGGCAGTACGGTATCGCGCGCCTGCTCGGCGGCGGTGCGCACCCGCCGGGTTACGTCCTGGCCGGCGGCGGAGAGCCGCGTTTCGAGGGATTGGAAGCGGGTGTCCAGGTCTTTGAGACGTGCTTCGGCCTGGCGGACCTGTTCACGGACTTCGTCGGCGATTCGAGTGCGGAGTTTATCGCCGGATTGCGGGGCGAACAACAGTCCGGCCGCCACGCCCAGCGCAAAGCCAGATGCGGCGGAGGCGAGAAGCGAAAGTGCTGATGATGATTTCATGTGAGCCTGAGCTTGCGTGAGAATACCGGAGGATGCATCGCCGCCATGGCGTACATTGCGGGCGACCGGCGGCCGGATAAAGCGCCTTGGGCACTTTCCGCGGCCGTTCCGGTTACAGCGGTCGTCAGGTATTCTAACGCCCTCCAGACGGCTTGTTTCGTCGATCCTGGATGAATTCAGGCTTTTGCCGCCATGATGCGTCGTATGTGCACCCGAAGCAGACTGCAGCAGACCCGGACACTGCTCACCGAGACGCTCCTCGTGGCCGTGCTCACAGGGTGTACCGTGACGGTTCCCACGACACGTGGGCCTGGGCCGGCCGCCGACGAGGAGATGCCGCCGCGGTTGCCTTTGGTCGTGGAGCGTGAACGGTTGCTGCGCGCCGAAGCCGAGCGCTGGGCCGGCACGCCGCACCGACTGGGCGGCACAGATGCCCGCGGCATCGACTGCTCCGCACTGGTGCAATCCATCTACCGCCAGGCATTCGGCACGGATGTCCCACGGACCACGGAGCGTCAGGTGCTGATCGGAGAGGCCGTGCCCCAACAAGCGCTGACCACGGGTGACCTCGTCTTTTTTCGCCCGAGTAAGCGGACGCGCCATGTGGGCATCTACCTGAGCAATGGGGAGTTTTTGCACGTTTCCCGAAGCATGGGGGTGGCGGTGTCGTCCCTTTCGGACCCTTACTGGAGCGCACGGTACTGGACAACGCGTCGGGTATTGCCGCCGCCAGGGCAGATCGCACCCGCGCGCGCCGCCGTCGCCCCGCTCGAACGCGTCCCCTCGCCCTCCCGCCGGAGCGGCTGGTAACTCGCCCCATAATGCCCTCCGGGATCCATTCCTGACGTAAGGCGTGGAATGCACTTCTTTAGGGCTTCATATTTAGGACAACGATTTCGATCGCCGCTGCCTACTCCCGGGCCGTGGCGATGTTTTTTATAGTCAACTATTCATCTCACACAGACACCCATCGACGCCCAGGCGACACACGGCGCTCACGTTATGGAAGGAAACAAACCAATCTATCTGACCGAAGAGGGCCTGCAGAAAATGAAGGACGATCTGCACTTCATGCGGACGCAGGAGCGTGCTCGTATTGCAAAGGCGATCGCAGACGCCCGCGCACAGGGTGACCTCTCGGAAAATGCAGAATATGACGCGGCCAAGGAAGAGCAGGGACATCTGGAGGCGCGTATATCCAAAATGGAATCGACCATCTCGGATGCCCGGCTGGTGGATGACAGCAAGATCGACACGTCGCGCGCCTATATTCTCTCGATCGTGAAGGTCAAGGACATGAAGAGCGGCCGGGAGCAGACGTACAAGCTGGTCTCCAAGGAAGAAGCCGACATCATGCAGGGCCGGATTTCCGTCGTGAGCCCGATCGGCAAAGGCCTTCTCGGCCTGTCGGTGGGCGACATCGCCGATATCGAAGTGCCGGCGGGCAAGCTCAAGCTGCAAGTGCTGGAGATTTCCCGATAACGCGGACGCCGACCACCTGAGGCCCTGTTCGATGCCGATCGATCTGCGAAGCGACACCGTCACCCGCCCCGGCGAAGGCATGCGGCGGGCTATTTACGAAGCGGAGGTCGGTGATAACATCTACGGGGAAGACCCCACCGTGAATCGCCTCCAGGCCGAAGTAGCCGCCCTGCTCGGGAAAGAGGACGCCGTGTTCGTGCCGTCTGGCATCATGGCGAATCAGCTGGCCCTGCTGATCCATACGCACCCCGGCGCCGAAATCATCCTCGAGCGGAAGTGCCATATCTTCAACCACGAAGGGGGCGCGACCGGGTTTCTCGCCGGCGTACAGACGTGCCCGATCGATGGGGACCGGGGGATGCTGCTGCCGGAACAGGTCGAGCGCGCCCTTCGGAACGGCTTTTACGGCGAGCCCACCTCGCGGCTTCTCTGCCTGGAGAACACCCACAACCACGCCGGCGGCCGCGTGTTGCCCCAGCTCATCGTCGAAGCCGCCGCCGCCGTGGCGCGATCGCGGGGTCTGGCGGCGCATCTGGATGGCGCCCGGCTCTGGAACGCCGCGGCAGCCTCCGGCAGGTCTGTTGCCGAACTCGCCGCGCCGTTCGACACCGTGAGTGTCTGCCTCTCGAAAGGACTGGGCGCCCCGGTGGGTTCGTTGCTCGCCGGCCCGGTCGACCTCATGAAAAAGGCGCTGCGTTTCCGAAATAGCATCGGTGGCGGGATGCGGCAATCGGGTATCCTGGCGGCGGCGGGGCTCTATGCGTTGGCGCACCACCGGGAGCGGTTGGTCGACGACCACCGGCGGGCCCGCGCACTCGCCGACGTGATCGCCAAGCTACCCGGCTTCGACCTGGACCCCACGCGGGTCGAGACCAACATCGTCCTATTCCGCGTAGCATTTCGCCCCGTCGCCGACGTAGTGGCCGCCCTCCGCGCCGAAGGCATCTGGGTGGCGCCATTTGGCCCGGGGCTGGTCCGCGCCGTGGTGCATCTGGACATTTCTCAGACCGACATCGACGTCACCATCCAGACGCTCCAGCGTCTTTTTTCAACGCCCTGACCCATGGCTACCCCCTTTCCGACCAAGACGCCCGCCGACCCGGATCGGCTGATCGAGGCTGCCGGCGCGTTTGGAACCCCCGTCTATGTGTATGACGAGCGTATCATCCAGCGGCAATGCCAGGCCCTGCGCACCCATCTGGCGGGGTTGCCGCTACGTCTGTTGTATGCGATGAAGGCCAATGCCCATCCGGCCGTACTTGCGGTGATCCGGGATGAAGGATTTGGCATCGACGCCGTGTCGCCGGCGGAGCTGGCCCTGGCGCGACGGGTTGGATTTGCGCCCGAGGAGCTGCTCTACTCGGCGAACAACATGAACGATGCCGAGATGGCCGAGATCGCGGCGCAGGGGATCCTGATGAATATCGGGGAGCTGTCGCGGCTGGAGGCGCTGGGCCGGGCGTTTCCCGGGGCGGCTGTGTGTGTGCGGCTCAACCCGTCGATCGGTTCAGGACACCACGAACACGTCGTCACGGCCGGCAAACATACCAAGTTCGGCATTCCCATCGAGGCCATCGGAGACGTGTTGGACATGGCGAAACGATATCGTCTGCGCGTGACCGGCATCCACCAGCATATCGGTAGCGGGATCGCCTCGATGCACGTCCTCCGGGACACCATGGAGCTGCTGTTGGACGCCGCGGTGCGATTTTCCGATCTCGCCTTCATAAACTTTGGCGGCGGCTTCAACATCCCCTATCGGGCGGAGGAGCAGGCGCTCGACCTCGAAAATTTCCAGGAGGGCATCGTAGAACCTCTATTGGACCGGTTGCCGGCCGGCATCGAATGCTGGTTCGAACCCGGCCGATTCCTGGTGGCCGAGTGCGGGACGCTGGTGGTGCAGGCGACGACCCTGAAAGAAGCGTATGGTGTGACGTATGCCGGCACGGACTCCGGCATGGCTCACCTCATCCGGCCGGCGATGTACGGCGCCTACCACGAGATCGTGAATCTCACCCATCCCGAGGGCCCCATCGATGCCTATACCGTGGTCGGCAACATTTGCGAGTCGGGCGATATCCTGGCGCGGGACCGGCAGTTGCCGGCTATCCGACCGGGCGATTTGCTGGCTATCCTGGACACCGGCGCCTACGGCATGGCGATGGCCTCGCTCTACAACCTGCGGCCCTTGCCGGCGGAAGTCATGATCCGGCGCGACGGCCGCCTGGAGCTCATCCAGCCGCGGTGGACCTCCGAAGAGCTGCTCGACACCCTCTACGGGCCGTACTTCAGCGGCCGACTCAACGCCTAACCGTAACCGTGAGCGGCGGAAGTCCGGAAACGGTCGCGACCAGCACGTCTCCGTGTTGGACAGGCCCGACGCCTTCCGGTGTCCCCGTAAAGATCAAGTCGCCGGGCAAGAGGGTGAAGATGCTGGAGCAATACGCGATCAGCCGGGGAATCGAAAAGATCATGTCCGCCGTCACACCCTGCTGACGGAGCGCGCCGTTGATCGTCAATTGGATGGAACAGGCGTGGGGATCGGCCAGGCCGGCGGCCGGCCGGATGGGCCCTAGCGGGGCGAACGTATCGAACCCCTTAGCCACGGTCCACGGGTGGCCGTTTTTCTTCGCCGCCGCCTGCAGGTCGCGCGCCGTCATGTCGAGCCCGACGGCATAGCCGGCCACATAGTCCATGGCCTCGGCTTCGGGGATATCCTTGCCGCGACGGCCCAGAACCACCACGAGCTCGACCTCATGGTGGACGTCCTTCGAGGCCGGCGGGAGCACCACGTCCCCGCCCGTGCCCACCAACGCCGTCGAGGGTTTCAGGAACACCATGGGCGTCGTGGGGACCTCGCTGTTCATTTCGCGGGCGTGGGACGCATAGTTGCGCCCGATGCAGAATAACCGGGGCGACGCGACACGCTCGCCCGTCTCAGGTAAAATAATCTCCATAGGGGTCCATCCAGGAAACACTGCGCGGGATCGGGGCTATAAGCCAGCCTCAAACCCCGTCGATATTACAAACTCTCGCGGCGGTAACCAACCCGGCGCCACCAAGAAGAGGTAGCATGTACGCGATTATCGAAGTGGCTGACAAGCAGTACAAAGTCAGCCAGAACGACAAGCTTTACGTCCCCCGCCTGGAAGCCGAAGAAAACGCCACGATCACGATCGACCGTGTGCTTCTCGTATCGGGCAACGGGGACATCCACGTGGGCGCTCCCACGGTTGAAGGCGCCCAGGTCACGGCCAAAGTGCTGGCCCACGTAAAGGCCGACAAGATCCTGGTGTTCAGGAAGATCCGCCGCAAGCGTTTCAAGGTTAAGAATGGCCACCGTCAGCAGTACACGCAGATCCAGATCAGCGATTTGACGCTCGGCACGGCCAAGAAGGCCACGCGTAAGAAAGCGGAAGAGGCGCCGGCCGGCGAATAACGCCCGGCAAATGCCTCCTTAGACTGAACATCCGAAACGTAACGACCATCAGACGCGATAGTAAGCCATGGCTCATAAAAAAGGTGTAGGCTCAACCAAAAACGGACGCGACTCGGCCTCACAGCGGCTGGGCGTCAAGGCTTTCGGCGGCGAATTTGTGACGGCCGGCAGCATCATCGTGCGTCAGCGCGGCACCCAGTTCCACCCGGGGCAGAATGTGCTTCGCGGCAGCGACGACACGTTGTTCGCCACCAGCAACGGCAAGGTGCGGTTCTCGCGCGGCCGGGGCAACCGACGCTTCGTCAATATCGACGGCGTCGCTTCCTGACCGTAGCCGATTTCGAGACCTTACAAAAGGCTTCCGCGCAATCGGAAGCCTTTTTCTGTTTCAGGCCTTTTCTGATTATGGCGCCCCACCCCTTTCTCTCGATGCGTGCGTCGTACGCCTTGCCGACGGACGGCAGCGCCGAACTGCGGTCCTTCACCCACGGCCTGATGCCCCTCTCCGTCCCCGCCATGCTGCAGCGGTTCGCCGAGGACTGGCAGACGCGCGGTGTCGACGCCTGGAACGAGGTGCCCAACCACTGGCGCCCGGGCAGCGGTGAGCCCGTGGGGTGGTGGAAACTGCCGGCCTATCTGGGCGACGCGTTTGTGGCCCCCTTGCTGCGAGCGGTAGCCGGCGCCTGCATCATGCAGCCCAATGCCCACTGGACGGTCCAGTGCCTCCTGACGGCCGAAGAGCTCTTCACGGCCAAGCGGAAGGTCGTCCTCCCCGCCGGCGCGTTCCCATCCGTCGGTCACAGCCTGGCCCGCTGGCGCGCGTTGCTGGGTCTGGACCTCCACGAAATCCCCCCCCTGCGTGCGGGCTTCGCGGATCGCCGAGCCCTCCTCGAAGCCATCGACGATCGCACCCAGCTCGTCGTTCTGAGCCACGTGGGGTTTCTGACGGGTGAGAAGTTGACGGACGATTTCATCCAGACGGTAGCCCGTAAGGCCCATAAGCAGGGGGCCTTGCTGGTGGTGGATGGCTACCACGGCATCGGGTCGGCGTTCGCCGGCGTCGGCGCCCTCGATGTGGATGTGTACCTCGGCGGCCTGCTGAAGGAAGGCAGCGGCTCCTCGGGCAACGGATTCGTGTACGTGCGGCCAGAGCTCTCGCTGACGCCGCGGGTGACGGGCTGGTTCGGAGATGCAGAGCCGTTTGCCTTTCGACCCGAGCCAGCCGTGCATCCCGAGGTGCGCCAACGTTTCCTGGGCGGCACCACCGCCATCGCCCCCCTGTATCACGCCGTCGAAGGCGTGCGACTACTGCTGGATGCCGGCATCGACGCCGTGAGCCAGGACACCCTGGCCCGGACCCAGTACGCCATTGATCGTGCGGACGAGATTGGCCTTACGCTACGGTCCCCTCGGGAAGCCGAACGACGCAGCGCGCTCCTGGTTTTTGAAGTGCAGGGGGCCGATCGAGCCGCGGCTTACCTGAAACGTCGGGGCATCCTGGTGGATAGCCGGCAGGGACGCTACCTGCGGCTCGCGCCGTTTGTGTGGAATACGGCGGAAGAGGTCGACCGTTGCTTCGCCATTCTCGGTGAGGGCCTTGCGGGTCGGCGGTACCTTAAGGAACGACCGGAAAACCCGGCCGGCCCCGTCACGTGACGGGCTGCCGGCCACTGGCAGGTTCTTTGCCATACGGAGGAAATAGCGTTTTGTGCACGATACCTGCTACCTCGTATGGCATCTCCGTATACCGGTCAAACGACCCTTGCCCTCGCCATGATCGTACGCGACGAGGCGCACAATCTTGAGCAGTGGTTGCCCCAGGCGCGCCCATTTCTGGATGAACTGGTCGTCGTAGACACCGGCAGCCGGGACGACACCATCGCCTTGCTGAGGGAGCTGGATGCGCGGGTGTACGAATATGCCTGGGAGGATAATTTTTCCCGCTCGAGGAATCGAGGACTGGAGCATGTGACTGCGGACTGGATCCTGATTCTGGATGCCGACGAACAGGTATCGCGCGAGGACTGGGGGCACATTCGGGAGTTGATCCAGCACGAAGACGTGCTCGCGTACGCCGTCCAGGTAAAAAACTACCACGCCACGGACGATCTGACGGCGTTTGACCTGATGACGTCCTACCGCTTATTTCGCAACGGGCATGGGATCCGGTATGAGGGCGCGGTCCACAATCAGCTAGCGGGGGCGATCGAGTGTGCGGCCGGCGTTTGCGGGCTGCGGGTCGAAGAAGCGCCGGTTGTCGTGCATCATTACGGGTACGCACTCGGGCCGGAGGCCATGCGCGCGAAGCGGGAGCGCATCTACCGGATGGTGCGACGCGCCGTGGACGAGCACCCCGGCGATTCCTTTTACCTCTTCCATATGTTGTCCATCTGCCACGCGATGGGACGGTACCAGGAGGCGCGGGCGATCGTGGCCGCACTGCCGTTTGACACGTTGCGTCCGGAATTGCGGATCAAGGCGCTGGCCAAGGCGGCCCAGGTATCCCTGTTTTTCGACGCATTCGATAGGGCGAACGCCTACGTACGCGAGGCGTTGGACGAGGCGCCGGACATGCCCTTTCTCCACCATCTCCAGAGCCAGATCCTCTACCAGATGGGCCGGCACAGCGACGGTATTCGCGCCGCCTACCGGGCCATCGAGGCGGCACAGAAGGGGCCTCACAGTGCCGAGGGGATCTATCTGAGCCTGGATCAGCTGCTCGCCAATCTGGCCATGGGATATCTCCTCAGCGGCGACCGCAAATCCGCCGAGTGGCACCTGCAGCAGGCGCTGACGATCAACCCGACCAATTACGACGCGCGGACCTGGATGAGCCGGCTGGAGGAGATGCAGCTGGCGTAAGCCGTCAGCCGGCCGGCTCGACCGCGAGGTCGGAGACGTGCAAGTTCAGGTCGTGATTCACCCGTATCCCGACGACGCCCTCGGTGCGGACATCCGCTGCAGGCAGCGTGGCCACCTCCACGTCGTTGATCGAAAACACCACGTCGGCGCCGGTCACTCGGATGCGTAGTTCGTTTGCGACCGAGGAAACGGTGGGATCCGTGTACCGCAGGATGGCCGGGCTCGGCGCCCAATCCTGTACGAGTTGGGTCTCGCTGCCGATGCGACGTTTGATGAGATACTCCCCGCTGTTACGAATGAGGAAATAGTCGTACGTCTGATTCGCGCCCTCGAGATCCATCCCCCCCACGAACAGGCCAAAGGCCTCGTTTCGATCGCCGGGGGCGAAGAGATGGATGGTCGTGCGGGCCGTAAAGGCGCCGGCGGCCGTGCTGGCAGGGTGATAAATGATGCCCGCCGGCCCCGTCGTGATGTGCCATCCGGGGGTCATGGACACGAAGTAGATGTCGTCCGTCGTATCGTCCGCACCGATCGTCATGGCGGGATCAGGTTCATCCAGACGAACCTTCCAGAACGGCGGTGTGGCCATATTACCCCCTATGGGACGCCCTGGATCGGGCCGCAAAGCGGATGAATCCGGCGCAACGGCAACCGGTTCGGGCGGCGGCGGAGACGGCATTTCGGGGCCTTCGCACGAGGCGGTAAGGAGGATCGTTGCGGAGAACAACACGATCAACCGGGGATTGCAGAGGGCAACAAACGACCTGATCGACATAAGGGCGTGGTAGGGTTAAAGGAAAAGGTCCAAAGGATGACGCATGGCATCATGTTCCACACGACCCTCGGAGGGACACGGTTTATCGTGTCCGCATCTCAGGTCCGTTTACACACGGCCACCCAGGCTCAATGATAGTCAATGTATAGCCATTTCCGAGATTCGTTCCGCCGGCTCGGCCCCAAGCGAGGGCAATATAGCATCCAGGGCAGCCCGGGCGAGATTGTTGTCCGTCTCGATGTAAGCGGCGGAATGTGGGGCCGACGCTCCTGGATGGCCTTCTGCGATCTGGGCCACGAGATGGGCGGCGTCGGGTGCGAAGAGGAATCGGTTCTGGCGGATATCCGCTTGAAACATGGTCGCCCCGGTCTCACCGACGATCGTGGTCGGAATGTCGAACGCGAGCGCCTCGTAGCCGACGGTCGACCACTGCGTCACGTGATGATGGGCGCGCTGGAGCAGGGCATACAGCGGGAGTCGGGTCGCATCCTGCAGATCCACGTTTCGCAGGCCGCGTTCGCGGATCCGGGTTTCACACGCCGGCAGCTGCTCCCGCTGCAACGGGTGCAGGCGCAGCAGCCAGCGCCAGGTGGGCGGCGCCTGCGCGATCGCCTCAAACAGCCATTCGGGGAGGATCGGCGTGACGGGTTGGAGCGATACGAGGACGACCTTCCCATCACCCTCGATGCGCCGCAGCGCCTCGGTGTCTGGCGCGTCCAGGGTAAGCGCATCGGTATCCCGATGGACCCATTTCGCCAGCCAGCGGTTGCCCCCCACTTCGACGCGATGCGTCGGCCGGGACGCGGCCGGCATCCAGCGTTCGATGTGCTGGCGAGATTCCTCTCCCCAGCACCAGAAGACGCGGGGTAACATGGCGTAACCCTCGGCCGGCACCCGTTGCCAGTGCGTATAAAGCGCGTGGTATTGCCCCTGCTTGCCGTGTTGCACATCCACCGAAACGATGCCCAGGTCGTGGCAGGCCGCCATGAGCGCCATCGCGAGATCGTAGTAATAACAGACGGCGAACACAGCGCGCGGCCGGACGGCTTCGAGCATCGACCGGAAATACGCCCGGAAATGGATGAGTTGTTCGGCGTCCAGGAAGAGTTGTTCGCGGCTGAACGGAAGGCCCGGCTCCAGGCGTCGGAGTTCAGCAAAAAACCCATCGATCCCCTCGATTCCCGACGCCGGTTCGCCGGCCTGGAACGTCTGGATAAGGCTGCGCCGGGCGTCGTAGCGGACGAAGTCCGTGGAGTCGACGAACGTCGTAGGCTCGAAGCGGGGCACGGTCTGGGCCGCGCCGGCGGTGGCGAGCTCGAGCTTCAAGAACGAGTGCGTCGGGCGGACAAGGTCGACCATCGGGTCGATGTGCCGGTTGTAATACCGTCCGCCGAATCGGTCGGCGTGGTCTTCCACCCGCGAGAAAAATAGCGCATCGATCGGCTCCCGGCCGGCCAGCGCGAGGCGTTGCCGGAGGTGCTGTTCGTGGTGGCGCATGTAGGCCGTGTAGTTAGCCGGCTCGGCAAACGATGCCGCGTGCATCCGCGCCCACTGGGCGAGCCCGATTTCCGGCTTCTGTGGGAATCGATCCGGGTTGAGCATCCGCGCCCACAACTGCATGCGGATGTACGGCCAGAGGGCGAGGTCCTTGTAGCGGATCGATTCGACCTGGCAGGCTTCCTCGATGGCCTGGATGCGCTCGATGCTTCGTTTGTGATCCATGGGTGAAGGTTCTTTCAGGCGTCGGCGAGCGCGGCGGTGTCGATGAGTGTGTACGGTTCAATGTCGCCGGCGGCGGCTTTGCCCAGCACCTGATCCAGCTGCATCGGTGAAAAGCCGGCTTCCTGCTCGCAGCGGAGAAAGGCTACATGATCGCGGGTGATGCGGGTGCCGCCGGGAATGCGGCGCGAGGCGACGATCCGTTTTTTCTGGAAGATGCGATACTGGATGTCGCTATCGGAGAAGGGCTTGAGTCCGTACGAGCCGGCGGCGCGGGCGGCTTCGCGCATGGTGGCCACATAGGCGATCATCTCGGCCGGCTCGAGCGCGGCCTGATAGTCCGTCCCCTTTTCGGAACGATCGAGCGTGATGTGTTTTTCGAGGTAGCCGGCGCCATAGCCGAGCGCCAGGAGGTCGATGACCCTGCTGAGGGGCAGTTCAGCGTCGGTATGATCCTGATACCCGACGGGTAGCCCGAACACATGGCGCAGGAGGGCGATGCGGCTGACGTGGGCGTCGTCGAGCACCGTGGGGAAGTTCTGCATGCCGTGCATGAGGACGACCGGGCCGGCGTCCGGCATCATGGCCAGGGCCTGGCTGACTTCGTCGAGGGTCGAAGCGCCTGTGCCGAGGGTGACGGTGAGGCCAGACCGGGCCGCGCGTTCGAGCATCTCCGGATTCGAGAGGTCGGCCGAGCTGAGTTTGATGCCGTCGATCCCCTGGCGGAGGGCGAATTCGAGGCTGGGGAGATCGTAGGCGAAGACAAATACGTCGATCTCGTACTGCCGCGCGTGGGCGATGATCGACTCCCAGGCCTCGTCGTTGAGTTCGAGTTTGCCGAGCAGCGGAAAGAGCCGGTGATTCGGCGTCACCTGGTGGGCGCGGCGGAAGATCTGGAGTTGGATGGCGTCGAAGCCGGCGGCGACGGCGGCGTCGATGAGCCGGCGGGCGCGGCTCTCCTTGCCCTCGTGGGCGCAGGCCATTTCGGCGATAAGGTAGGGCGCGTCCGGGGCATGCCGGGAGGTGTCGTGGATGATTTGCATGACGTCAGGCTTTTTTCTGGAATCCGATCGAGTGGACGAGTTCGCGCAGTGCGTCGCACTCCGCCGGCTTCAGCCGATCGAGGGGCGCGCGTTCGTAGGGCGGCATGAGCCCGAGGACGTGCAGCGTCTCCTTGAGTGCACGGTGCCAGCCGTAGGAGACGGCCTTTGCGAAGTACGGATCTTCGTACGCGGCCGCGATGGCCGTCGCGCGTGCTTCGTCGCCGGCCATGACGGCGCGGTAGAAAGTCATCGCCAGGTCCGGGCGGAAGCTCCCGATGCCGACGAGGTACGTGAAGGCGCCGAGCTTCGCGTCGTTGATAAAGCGCCGCATGGCCCCGCCAGCGCCGATGATGGGCAGCAGGTGGTTGAGGCCGGCGAGAATGGCTTCGTACACGGCGCGTTCGCCGTTTTCTTCCTTGACCCCGATCACATTCTCGATAGCCGCGATCTTTTCGAGCAGCGCCAGATCCATCAGCCGGCGGGCGTGCATCCCGCCAAAGCCGTCGCGCATCGCCACGGCATGCACCATGACGCCGATATCCGCGCTGGCGGCGACGTCGTTGAAGAACCCGACGACCGGCTCGTCGCCGTACCACCGTTCAGGGTAAACGAGCAGGATGGCGTCGGCGCCGATGGAGCGGGCGTGGCGGGCGAAGGCACTGTTTTCACGGGTCGAGCCGGAAAACGGACCCGGGCCGGCGGCCACGGCCATCGCGCGGCCGTCGACGGCCTCGACCAGCGCCGCGTTCGCCGCCATCATCTCATCCCGCGTGAGCAGGTTAAACCGGCTGGTGCCGACCGTCATCAACAAGACGGGCGCGCCGTGCTCCACCAGGAAGTTGGCGTACGTTCGGATGGCCGCATAGTCCACCGACTCGTCGCTCGTGAACGGGATCGGGATCGGAAACACGGGGCCACGGATGCGCGCCTTGAGGGCGTCGTAGCGGGAAGAGGTTGGCTGCATGCGGGGTGAGGGTGTGTGGGGGGATGGGGGTGTGGGGGGATGGGGGGCCTGTATTCAGAGACTCCCATACCCCCATACTCCCATACTCAAAAAACTCCCATCCTTAAAAGCTCTCAGACTCGGCCGTTGCCAGCCGCTCCTGCATGAGCGCCTCGGCCATCTGGAACTGATAGGGATAATCGATATCCAGCGACCGTTCGGGCGGCATGGCATAGCCAACCATCGGTTCGTGGAAGAAGGTGCCGTTGGCCAGGAAGCGCGTTACGGAGGCCATATACAGCGCACCGTTGGGGTGATAGGCCGTGTCGATCGACTGGCTGCGGGTGGTCCGAAGGTAGGTTTCCGGCTCGCGCATCGCAAGGCCGGCGTCCTCCGCGATTGTCATCGCCAGCTGGGGCGGAAACTCGTAGTTCGTGACGGCGATGAGACTGACGTCTCCCGTCTGCCGTGCGTACAGGGCCGCGGCGCGGCGCACGTCTTCCGCCGTCCGGAACGGGCAGGTCGGCAGCATGACGGCCACATGGTCGTAGCGCGTGTTCATGCCGTCTCGCCGGAGGTATTCTTCGGCGACGCGAACCATCGGAACGGTGTCGCCGGCGAGACTGGCGGCGCGTTCGTCCGTGCCGGCGCCCCATTCTCGGGCCACGGCGAGGATCTCGGCATCGTCGGACGAGACGACGACATCCGCGAACACACCCGAATCGATAGCGGCTTCGAGGGTGTAAGCCAGCAGCGGCTTGCCGGCGAGGGGGAGGACGTTTTTGCGGGGCACGCGTCGTGAGCCGCCGCGGGCCGGAATGAGGCAAAGGATGTTGGACATACGCGTCAGGCCGGCAGCGCCGCCAGGGTTTTGGTGAAACGGGAACGGATGAGGTGTGCGTCGCGCACGGACTGCCGGATGATGGTGCAGACGCGGTCCACATCCTCCAGGGAAAGGTCGTTTGAGGTTGGCAGATTCATCCCGCGGGCGGCCAGGGACGCCGTCACCGGGAAGTCTCCGTGGGCATAGGGGATGTACGCCGGCTGGTCGTGCAGCGGGCAGAAGAAATTGCGGGTCTCGATACCGTGTTCGGCGAGCACGCTGCGGAGCGTATCGCGGTCGAGGCCCAGCACCGACTCGTCGATCAGGATCGAGTACAGCCAGAATATATTCCGGGCCCAGGGCGCCTCCGGGGGCAGGATAATGCCGGGTAGATCGCCGAGGCCCCGGTTGTAGCGGTCGACGATTTCGAGGCGTTTCGCGAGAAACGCGTCCACGCGCTCCATCTGGGCGAGGCCGATGGCCGCCTGAATGTTGGTCATCCGATAATTGAAGCCGGCATAGAGGTGCCAGTAGCGCCGGCTTTTCTCCATCCCATGATCCCGCAGGATCGCCATTTTCTCGTGCAAACTGCGGCGGTTGGTGGTCACCATCCCCCCTTCCCCGGTCGTGATGACCTTGTTGGCGAAGAAGCTGAAGCAGCCCACGTCGCCGAACGTGCCCACCTGCCGGCCTTTGTACTCGGCCCCGAGCGCCTCGGCGCAGTCCTCGACGACAAACAGGTTGTGCCGGCGGGCAAGGTCCATGATCGGGTCCATGTCGCACGGATGGCCGTAGAGGTGGACCGGCATGATGGCGCGGGTGCGGACGGAGAGGGCCTCGCGGACGCCGGCGGCGCTGAGGGTCCAGGTGTCGGGGTCGACGTCGGCGAAGACGGGGATGGCGCCGGCGTGGATGACCGCGTTGGCCGAGGCGCCGAATGTGAGGTTCGGGACGATCACCTCGTCCCCGGGCCCGACGCCGAGGGCGACGAGGGCGAGGTGCAGCGCCGTGGTGCCGCTGGAGGTACAGAGCGCGTGTTCGCTGCCGACATACGCCCGGAACGTCTCCTGAAACCGGTTGACGTATTCGCCCTGCGACGAGATCCAGTTGGTGGCGATGCAGTCGCTGACGTACTTGAGTTCGTTGCCGCCCAGTGCCGGCTGGGTGACGGGGAGCCGCCACATCTCGGCCCAGGAGATCAGGTCCACCGGCTGCCCGCGTTCGTTGAGGAGCGGCAGATGGCGGACGCGTTCGTTGAGGAGCTTGAGGTTGTCGGCACGGGCCGCGCCGGCCGAGCCGGCGGCGAAGGTGCGGTTCATGTAGCGCTCGATCGGCTCATCGAGCGTGGCGCCGGCAAGCAGGGCGCGGCGGACGTCGCCATCCGTGAAAAGCCCCACCATCACCCCCTCGTCATCGACGACAAAGACGACGCCGAAGATGCCCCGGTTCAGGGCGCGGAGCAGGCTCTCGACGGTGTCGGAATACCGCAGCAGGTTATCCGTGATTGATCGCATGGAGTTGATGACGTTCGGGGTGAAGGATGCCGGCGACGAGATCGCGTTGTTCGAGCATCTGGCTGATCGACAGCCCGTAGGCTTCCAGGACAAGGGTCGCCTCGGGGAAATGCCGGACGATCGGCCAGAACCAGGAATTGGCGCGAACAGGCAGGTTCTGGTCGGCCCAGCCGTCGTTTTCGCTGAGGTGAAAGGCTTCGATGCGGTGGGCCAGCCGCAGGCAGAACTCGCTCGGCATGAAGTCGCACGTCTTACCTGAGACGATGAGGTGGCCGACATCGACGAGGACGCCGAGGTTGCGGTCGTTGAGGCGCGCGAAGAAGCGCTCGAAGTCCTCGGCGGTGACCATGAGGAGGTGCCGCGTGCCGATCGGCCGGCGGGCCTGCACGTTATTTTCGACGAGGAGGCGAACGCCCGTGGCGCAGGCGTAGGTGCTGAGCGTGGCCATGCTCTCGCAGAAGCGGTCGAACGCGCGTTCGTACGCGTCAGTGTCGATCCCTAGCGCCAGGACGGCCTGGGCGTCGGCGTCGCCGAGCTGCTGTGGCGTGAGGTCGGCCACGAAGCCGCCGTGGACACTGTAAAACGGGGCGTCGAGGGCGGCGCAGAGGTCGATGGCCTGGTGGCAGAGCGCAAGGCTGGCGGCGAGGGCCGGCTTTTCGTCGGCCGCGAGGTTGAGCACAAAGGGCGTTGCCGGCGGCGGGAAGTAGTTATGGACCAGGCATGGTGCGAGCGTCTCAAGGCGATGGCCGACTGTCTTAAGGTCGACCGGATCGAGCCCCGAGCTGAGTTCGAGGTGCCGGATATCGTGCCGGAGGCAATGGAAGACGATGTCGTCCAGCGAGCGTGTCCGAAACGCACCGGTCGAGAGGTAGACTTCCTTCATGCGAGTTGCATTTGCATCATGGTGTGCCCGGTGCGCGGGCAGATGTCGAAGGCCGAGAAGCCGGCGTTGAGATAGGCCTGGAGGGCCGGCGCGTTGTCCGGATGCACCTTCAGCATCAGGGCCGCGACGTCGTTGCGCCGGCACCAGTCGATGGCCTCGGCGAGGGCGCGGCTGGCGAGTCCGTGGCCGGCGGCCTCACGGGCTATAAAGACCCCGAACGAGGGCCGGGCGAAGCCGTCGTCGAATCCTCGGAGCATAAAAAACCCGACGAGCCGGTGTTCTTGCCGGAAGCCCCAATACCGGTCGCGCCGCGCGGAGGCGAGGCGTTCGGCGAGGGCGGCCGGTGTATTTGAGGTAAAGGGGACAAAATATCTGCCATACTCCGGCCCGTCCGCAGTCAGCAGGGCGGCCAGATCAGCGGCGTCGGCCGGGCGGAGTTCAGCGAGCGTCGGCATCGTCCATGGCCACCTGGTCCTCGGAAACGGGGGCGTTTGCGGGGATATCGCACAGCGCCACGCGGCCAATGAGGCGTTCGAAGAAGACCGGCGCGAGGCCTGTCGCCGGCCGTTTGAAGGTGAGCATCTCCGGCGTAATTCGGTCGCCCTGGCGGATGTGCGTCCGCGTGTAGACGCTGCGGCGCATGCCGGGCGCATTCTTTTTTTCCACCTCCGACGGAATTTTAAGCCCGGACCCGAGCATACGCTCGGCCTCGCCGATGCGGTCTGCCAGGACCCGAAACGCCGCGGGGTCGACCGAGCTGGCGTGGTCCGGCCCGGGCATCCGGGTATCGAGCGTGAAGTGTTTTTCGATGACGCACGCGCCCAGGGCAACTGCGCCGATGCAGGCGGTGTCGGTGAGGGTATGATCCGAATAGCCGACGAGCACGTCGAACGCGTCGCGCATGGTCTGCATCGCCCGGAGGTTGGTATCCTCGATGGTCGATGGGTAGTTGGTGGTGCACTGGAGGAGGACGAGCTGGTCGTTGCCGGCGCCGCGGATCGCATCTACCGCGTTCGACACCTCGTCGAGTGTCGCCATACCGGTTGATAGCAGGATCGGCTTGCCTTTACGCGCCACGTATTTCAAGAAGTAGGGCTCGGCGACATGCAGGGACGCGAGTTTAAACGCCGGCATCCCGAGGTCGTCCAGGAAGTCCACATCCTCTACGTTGTAAGGCGTGGAGAGCAGCAGGACGCCGGTGGCTTCCGCGATCTCCATCAACTCGGCGTAGGCGTCGGACGACAGTTCGAGCCGGCGCAGCATATCTATTTGCGACTCGCCTGGATCGGTCGACCGCAGTTGATAGGCCGCTTTCGGCGCCTCCACCGACGCGACGCGTTCGGCCTTGAAGGTTTGAAATTTGACGCACCGGGCGCCGGCATCGCGCGCGGCGAAGAGCAGCTGCGCGGCGATGCGAGGGTCGCCGTTGTGGTTAACGCCGGCTTCGGCGATCACGAATACAGGATGGCCGGCTCCGAGGCGGATGCCGGCGATGTTGAGGGTTTTTTCCATGGTTCTTGTGCGTTGACCCGGGCGGTGAATCGGTTTGCGCGCGGGCGTACGGGAAGGTGCGTAATAGCCGGCGGAAGCGAGGTCGAGGCCGGCGAGGTGATCCAGGCGCCGGTTTCCCGATTGAAAATGGCGAAGGAGCCGATCCCCCATCCCGCCGGCCTTGAAATACCGCTGCCGATCCCGCTCAATGCCGGGGTCGACGCGCGCCGTATTGAGGCGCTGCTGCCGGGTGAGGTCAGCCAGGTCGTACCGCGAGGCGTCGGCCCCGATAAACGTCAGCAGGCGCGCCATTTCCCCCGTCTCAAGGTCGGATAAGCGTTCCATGACCGCGACGTGGATCCGGGCGTCGGGTAGAGCGGACGCGTAGAGGTCGTAGGTAGCGGCAAAGTCGTAAAACCAGAGGGGGATGCGCTTCACGCCAGCGGCGAGGCAGGCACAGATCCCGGCGGCATCCTGCTGGCACCGCGGGAAACTGCATTCCTGCGGCCGGGTCGAGAGGGCGTCTTCAATCGCATAGGGCGGAAAGGCCGGATTCCCCCGGTCGTGCGTGTACCGCGAAAACAGCAGCTGATCCTGCCGCCGGATGGAGAGCACGATGGCGCGGGGCAGGCCTTTTGTGAGCGCGGCGATGCGTTCGGCCGTTTGCCGCATGCGATACGGCCGCAGCAGGTTTTCGTGGGAGAGCAGGGTCGGCATCTCCGGGTGGCAGACGTCGTCGAACGCCCGCTGAAGCTTCGACAGATCCGCCACGTCGTTCATCGCCAGGTCGTTGACAAACGCGGTAGGGTCTACGCCGCCTCGGGCGGTCAGGTAGTCGGGGGCGCGTCGGCCGGCGTAGTGCACCTCGTCAATCCGTGGGAAGATGGCGTTTTGCAGCCAGGTCGTCGCCGTCTTGTGGTACCCGATATGGAGGATGACTGGAGACATGCCGCACGAAATGAAAGGACGCGCCGTGGGATGACGGCGTCGCGCCGGCGGGGAGGTCAAGGACTATGCCACCAGGACCGCCGTCGGAGAATCGGCGCCCGTTGCCGCGAGGCGGGGGCAAAGACGACGTGGTGCCATCCTTTTTTGACCGATGGCTGGAAAGAATTGCCGGGTGATTCCCGGCAATCGGCGATTTCACGCCGACGGCGCCCCGGAATAGCTTTTGCGCTCGGGCCCTGGCATAAGCACATCCACGCATCCAACACTTCGATCCAATGGCAACAATCCAGCAGAACAAGCAGGTGTGGGACGGATCCTACAACTGGCAAGAAAAGGGCAACGAATGGTCGGCCTCGTGGGGTGGCCCCGAGATGCAGTGGCAGGCCAGCCTCATGCCGCGCCTCTACCCCTTCCTTCCCGCTGCGTCCATCCTCGAGATCGCGCCGGGATATGGCCGCTGGACCCATTTTCTGAAGGACCACTGCCGGCAGCTGCAGCTTGTCGAGCTCTCCCAGGAATGCATCGACGCGTGTAAACAACGCTTCGCCGGCGAACGGCACATCGGCTACCACGTGAACGACGGGCTGTCGCTGTCGATGATCGCCGACGACAGCATCGACCTGGCGTTCAGCTTCGACTCGCTCGTGCACGCCGAGCAGGAGGTGATCACGGCCTACCTCCAGCAGCTCCGCCGCAAGCTCCGGAAGGACGGCGTGGCGTTCCTGCATCATTCGAACGTGGGCGCCTACGACAGCTACATCCAGTCGGTCAAGGGGATGTCGCCGCAGGAGTTCGAGGCGCTCGGGATCGTCCGGCCCGTCGACCACTGGCGGGCGCATAGCGTGAGCGCCACGAGTTTCGCGCAGGCGGCGCGGCAGGCCGGCCTGGCCTGCATCAACCAGGAAATGATCAACTGGCTGGATACGCCGCTGACGATCGACTGCATCTCCATCGTCACCCAACCGGGCTCGCGGTTCGCGCGGCCGAATCGCGTCTTCCGCAACCCCCAGTTCATGGATGAGGCGGCACACGCCGCACGCATCGCCCGCGCCTACGGCTACGCCGAAAGCGCTCGCCCCTCCGCCATCGAGAACCTCGCCATCTGACCCATGACCCCGGAACGCCCGAGTGAACCGCGGCTGCGGCTGCTGCACGTCCACACCTTCTACCCGGAGGCGACCGAGCAGCTCTACCGCGCGCAGCCCGCCCTGAAGGATACTTCCTTCGACACCCAGATTCAGGCCGTGCTCGACGACGGCGTGGCGGCGGCGCACATCTTCACGCCCTATCTGACGGAGCACGGCTACGATGCTCGCTTCGTCGTAGCGGACAACCCGTACGCACAAATCCAATGGCTGAATGAGCATCCCGCAGAGGCGAGGGGCATTAACCAGGCAACGTGGGTGCACGATGTGGTGCGCCGGCAGGTCGGGTTTTACCGGCCGGACATTTTTTATACCTGCAACCCCGTGCTCTTCGACACCGCCTTCATCGCCTCGCTCCCCTACCGCCCCCGGCTGGTGGCCGGCTGGCGCGCGGCGGACATCGCGGCGGGGGCGGACTGGTCGGGGTATGACCTCGTCCTTTCCGGCCTCCCTCTTTTGCTGGATGCCGTCCGCGCCATGGGGGCGCGGCACACAGCCTACTTCTACCCGGGCATGCCAGGGGGGATCGTGGAGTCCGTGGCGGACATCAAACCCGAGCTAGATGTGCTCTTCACCGGCTCGTGGACGATCCAACAACACGACACCCGTAACCGGATGCTCGAGCGCGTGGCCCGCGAAGCGGCCTCGGCGACGGCGCCGTTTTCGTTCGCGCTGCACACCGACCCCGGCCATCTGCCCGTGCCCGAGGCGCTGCGGCCGTTTGTGCGCCGGCCCGTGTTCGGCCAGGCCATGCACCAGACCCTTCGGCGGGCGCGCATCGTGCTGGATGCACGGGCGGATCATAAGCTGCGGAGCCCGAAGGGGGATACCGACCTTGGCGGGGGCGATACCGTCAACATGCGGCTGTTCGAAGCCACCGGCGCCGGCGCGTTTTTGCTGACCCAGCACGTGCCCGACCTGCATCGCTTCTTCGAACCCGGCCATGAGATCGAGACCTACCGGAGCGCCGACGAGCTGATCGAGAAGATCCGCTATTTCCTGGCGCATCCGGCCGAGCGCGAGGCCATCGCCCGGCGCGGCCAGGAGCGCTGCCAACGCGAGTACGACATGCGGGCGCGCGCCCGCGTGTTCGACCGACTTATGAGGATGTATCTGCCGGCCGCCAAATCGGCCCCCCGGCAAGATCAAGCGGCGGCGTCGGCTGTGCCAGCAGCCACGCCCGCCGCCGAATTCAAGGCGCCGTCGCCTTCGGAGCTCGAGGCACTGCTCCAGACGGCGATCCAGACGTTTAAAACCGGCCAGTACCAGGACGCCTTCCGGGCCGCCTCGCGCGCCAAGGCCATGCGGCTGCCGTTGCTCAATGTGGACTACCTCCGGGCAGCCTGCCTGCTGCATCTGGGCAAGCCGTTCGACGCCCGCGAGGCGCTGCGCGAAGAACTACACCACTTCCCGGACAACGAAAACGCGCGTGCCTTGCTCCAGCAGGTGCTGCAGACCGCGCCCGACACAAAAGCCATCGGCGACGCCGCGTTCCAGGAGCTGCTCGCGCTCGTCCGCCCCCACACCATGATGCCCGAGAAGCGGCTCTACAACCTGTACGCCATCGCGCGGCGGGTGTGTGAGCAGGATATTCCGGGGGATTTCGTGGAGTGTGGCGTCGCGCGCGGCGGGTCGACCGCCATGCTCGCCCTCGTCATCCAGCGCTACAGCAAACGGCAGCGGCACCACTACGCGTTCGACACGTTCAGCGGGATGCCCGAGCCGACCGTTCACGACACCCAGAACGGCATACCGGCGGACGAAACCGGCTGGGGCACGGGCACCTGCGCCGGCTCCGTCGATGGCGTCCGCGAGGTCTGCGAAACCCTCGGCGTCGCCGAGTTCGTCTCCCTCGTACCGGGCTTTTTTGAGGATACGCTGGCCGGCCAGAAAGACGGCATCGGCCCCATCGCCCTGTTGCACCTGGATGCCGACTGGTACTCGTCCACCATGACGATCCTCAACGAGTTCTACGACCAGGTCGTCCCCGGCGGCGTCATGCAATTCGACGACTACGGATGCTGGGAAGGCTGCCAGAAAGCCACCGACGAATTTCAGCAATTCCGCGGCATCTCCTTCCCCCTTGAACCCGTCCCGGGCGACAACCAGGGGATGTGGATGCTGAAGGGATAGCTTCGCGTTCCAGGTTCAATGTTCTATGTTCAAGGGCTTGAGAAACTGTTGAGATTTGCGTTTTGCATAGTGAGCAAGTCATCCCCGCGCAGGCGGGGACCCAGAAAAATGTCAGTCTGAGGGCTGGATCCCCGCCTGCGCGGGGATGACTATGCCTTGGGTTGTGGAAATCTCAACAGTTTCTGAACCCTATATAAATCCCCTTTCACCCCTTGAACATCGAACCTTAACCCTTAAACCCTCCATGCCCTCCATCCTCCATCTCATTGAAGCCATGGACGCCGGCGGGGCTACGCGGGCGGCGTTAACGACAGCACGGGCGTCCGCGCGGCTCGGGCCGTATACGCACCGGATCGCGGGGCTCGGAGGCGTGTCGGACGAGGCGCGGGCGCTGGCGCGGGAGGCCGGCGTCGAGGTGGTGGCGCTGCCGGACACGACGGCGCTGCACGCCGCCATCGAGGCGGCGGACGTTGTACAGATCGAGTGCTGGAATGCGCCGGCGGTGATGCAATTCGTCCGCTCGAACTTCCCGGCCTGCCGGCTGGCTGTGTGGCACCATGTGGCCGGTACCGCCGCGCCCCAGCTGATCTCCCCGGCCCTTGCGGCGATGGCGGACCTGACGATCGCCTGCAACCCGTTCACCTTCGAAACCAACGCGATCTTCCATACGCTGCCGGAAGAAAAGAAGGCAATGGTGCTCGCGCCGGCGGACCTCGACCGGGTGAAGGATGTCGTGCCCCGGCCACACGCCGGCTTTAATGTCGGCTACATCGGTACCGTCAGCTTCGTCAAGATGCACCCCGAATACGTCCCGATGAGTGCGTCGATCCGGATTCCGGATGTGCGCTTTGTCGTCTGCGGCAACGGGATCCAGGAGCAACTCCGCCAACAGGCGACGGCGCTGAACGCTGCGGATCGGTTTGATTTTAAGGGGTATGTGGAGGATATCGCCGGCGTGTTGGCCACGATGGACGTCTACGGCTACCCGCTTTGCCCCGAGACCTATGCCGCGGCCGAGCTTAACCTTCAGGAGGCGATGTACGCCGGCGTGCCGCCTGTCGTTTTCCCGTACGGCGGCGTCGTCCGCCTCATCGAGCATGAACAGACCGGGCTGATTGTCGATACGCCGGCCGCCTACCGCGACGCCGTCGAACACCTCTACCATCATCCCGAAGAACGCCTGCGCCTCGGCCGCAACGCCGCGGCACACGCCCGCGCCCACTTCGGCGCGGAAAACGCGGCGGTGGCGATGAATGCCTGTTATGAGCGGCTGATGGCCCAACCGCGCCGCCACCACGCCTGGTCCGGCGGCCCCTCCCCTTCGACGGCCCATACGCTGGCGGACTCGCTCGGAGACGAGGGCGCGGACCTGACGACGAGCCTCGCCGGCCGCTGGTCCGCCCAGGTGCTCGCCGCCGACCGCCGGATCGGGGCCGCGAGTTTCCTTATGTACAATAGCGGCTATTACCGCTATGCCCGGCATGCGCCGACCGATGGCCACCTCCGCCTCTGGTGCGGTCTCTACCTGGAGGCCAACGGCGCGTCGGCGCAGGCGATCGGCGAATACGCCGCCGCGTTCCAGGCCGGGCTCCAGGACATCCGCCTCCAGTGGTATTTCGCGCGGACGCTCCGCGCCATGGGCGAACACGACAAGGCGCGGCCGATTTACGAGCGCCTCCGGGCCGGCGTGCAGGGGTTCGATGCGATGACGGGTGACGATGCGTATCGGCCGAAGCCGGCCGTCGCCGGAGCCCCGCCCCGGGTGACGGCGCTGGTATCGACTTACAACGCCGAGGCGTTTATCCAGGGTTGTATGGAAAACCTCGTAGGCCAGACCCTTTTCGCAAAAGGCGGGCTCGAAATCGTCGTCGTCGACGCCGCGAGTCCCCAGAACGAACGGGCGGTTGTCGAGGCCTTCCAGCGCCGGCACGAGCGCATCCGCTACGTGCGTACGCCGGCGCGCGAGCCCCTTTACGCGAGCTGGAACCGCGGCATCGGGATGGCGGCCGGCAGCTACCTGACCAGCGCCAACACCGACGACCGCCACCGCGCGGACGCCCTGGAGGTCATGGCCGATCTCCTGGACGAAAGCCCCGACATCGCCCTGGTGTATCCGGGCCAGATCGACACCAGCGTCCCGAATGAGACGTTTGTTACCACGTCCTCGAAGAAGCGCCTCGACTGGCCGGTGTACTCCTATCGCGAACTCGAGCGTCACTGCATCATCGGCTCCCAGCCGATGTGGCGGAAGCGGCTGCATGACGATTACGGGTTGTTTCGGGAGGAGTTGATCTCGGCCGGCGACTACGAGTTCTGGCTCCGTGTCGGCAAACACGAGCCGTTTTACCGGTATCCGGGGACGCTGGGGCTGTATTATCGGAACCCCGCCGGCATCGAACACGGCGCGGCGACGGGCAAACGCGAGACGATCCGGATCTGGGAGGAATACGGGATGTTCGACCGCGGCGTGTTGACGATCCTCGATGGCCAGCTCTTCTCCCGGGCGCACATCCAGCGGTATTTCCCGGAAGGAGGATACACGCCGGCGAAGACCCTCCCCGAGTACATCACCCGGTTCCAGGAAAGCCTCTCCCGCCGCGACCTAGCGCTGGCCACACGCATCGCCGACGAGGCCGTGAACGCTTTCCCGCGCGCGCCGTATCCGTTTGTGCTCCGCGCCATTTCATCGCGGATGCAGGGCCAGTTCGGGCCGGCGATCGAGGCGCTGGAGGCCTCGTTGAAGCTGGAGGAAAGCCCCGAGGCGCTGTACGAACTCATCCAGACCTCCCTCGCCACCGAACACCACACCGAGGCCCGCCGCGCCGGCGATTACCTCAAGCAGCGCTTCCCCGATTGGGCCGCGATGGTGGAAAAAATGGCGTTGTAAAGCCGATCCACGCCCCATCACGTAGGTCGGGTTAGCGAAGCGTAACCCGGCGCTTGCTCCACGCTCCCTCGACCCCAATCGAAGCAAGGCGTAACCCGGCGTTACAAAATTCGCATTTCAATCCGCCAGACGCAGTTCAAATGGATTCGACACCCTGGATTCCAGCGGGGCCGGATAAAATTCCTCGGGTTGAGTGTACACCATCAGGCGAAGCCGAAACGTCCCTTCGATTGGGCCGACGAATTCCGGGCCGCAGTTCTGGTCCGGCAAACATGCATTGATCTCCCCCTCCAAGTCGATTGAAGCGCCAGGCATCAACTTCTTACGCGGACGATTGCACATCAATATGTGGATGGGCGAATACACCATGACCCAGGTATCGTCTTGTTTGCGCACTAACGACGTAGATGTGGTGTGACAGCCAGGCAAAAAGACGGCGTCGAAAGACGTGTTCGTAAACACCGACGGGATAGCTACATAGAGAAACCGCCGGCTATCTTCTCCGATGACGACCTCATAGCTGGCTTGCGACGTTTGAATCGCGTAGTCTTGCGCGAGAGTGACCAGCACCCAGGGAGTGGTCAGGAGCGATACGAGCAGTGAATGAGCGAGAAATCGCATAAGACTGATTTAATGTCAATCGAAAGCCCGATCGTTAGACCGTAATTCGAGTTCGAGAAAACCGGCCGCCAATACGCCATGAAGTTGCGGTGTGCCGCCGAGTGGTGTGAACACTAAAAACGCGTTGTCAGCTTAAACACACCACTCGTCGCCATCCATTTAAGCACTTCAGAAAAGGTTGAAAAAAGCTGTTTCTCCCGTCTCGTCTTCCCCAACTCGATTGGGGATCCAAGCCATTCATGCAGCATTGCATGGATCCCCGCTTTCGCGAGGACGACGAACCTGGAGAATAGCGACATTGCAAAGAGTGGAAACCCACTAAAAATCAGCATTGCGCAAATCCCAACAGTTTTTTATTCCCCCTCGACCACAAACGGCACCGAGCGCACCCAATCGCCCTCAGAACGTTTGTCCCTTGAAACCCTCAAGGCGAAACGATACACGCCGGCAGGTGCATGCGTAATCCGGATGACTTGCGAGATAGGATCCGAGAGTCATAACACACCAAATCAACCGGCGCCCCCCTTCTCACTCGGCCGGCGACAGCTGCGTGATCGGCGTTAGCGCCACCTTCCGGAACTCCACCTCCGCCCCTTCCGCCTGGAGCGCGATCTGCCCGCGGTCGACCGTGGCGTTGAAGCCGTCGTTGACCAGGTCCCCGTTCAGCCAGACCCGCAGCGTGTTGCCCACGGTCTCGATCGTCATGGCATTCCATTCGCCGACCGGTCGCTCCGAACCGTCGGTGAGGTTGAGGATACGGCGGGCTTTGCCCTCGGTGATCCCCCATTCGGCGCGTGGCCCGCGCCGGGCCTCCATGTCCGGCACTTCGATGTCCTCGACGATCACCCAGAAGTCGCCGGCGTTTTCATGCAGCATCTGGACCTCGATGGACTTCGGAAACATCGCGTACAGGGCCCGAGGTGTCGAGGCGTGGACGAGCGCGCCGCAGTTGCCGGGTTCGCCGGCGAAGCGGTATTCGATTTCGAGCCGGTAGTTCTGGTGCACGTCATCCGTGATGAGATGGCCTTCCGGCGTGCCGGCGCTGACGAGCAGGCCGTCGCGCACGAAGAACGGGTTCTCGACGGCGCTTGTGTCCATCGCCGGGATGTCGATGTGCCAACCCGTCAGGTCGCGCCCGTTGAAGAGTGCGCGCGACTCGGGAGGGGCTTCGCAGCCGGCGGCGACGAGGAGGAGTACCAGGATGCCGGCTGGTTTTAAAAGGATGTTGTGCATGGTGATGGTGACAAATGTGTGTGTGTAGAGATGCTCCACAGGAGCGTCTCTACGAAATGGGTGCGGGCCGGCAATGAGCACATAAAACCCAACGTCATCGCTTTTTCGCCGCCTTCCTTTCCAGGTTCTCGTGGAGGCGGGCGGCGGCGATGCGGGCGATGAGGTCGTACGGGATGGGTTCGCTCAAGGGCAGCTGGAGGTTGCCCTTTTCGCCGCGGTACCGGGCGATGTCCTTCTGGAGCTGCGCATCCCCTTTTACCGGAGGAAAGATGCCGATGTGTTTTTTAAACGCCGCGTAGTAGATCACCATACCATGTTGGGCGAAAGCCGGCATGCCGTAGCTGATCTTTTCGTCTGCTTCGGGAAGGGCTTTGCGCACCGTTGCCTGTAAGGTCCGCAGGATCTCCTGGATGTCGGGCGGGAAGCCGGCGATGTAGGCGTCGACGGTGGCGGGTTTGACGGGGGGTTCGTTCATAGGGATTTTGATAGATGAGCTGGTGGCCCTCAGAGCATCCATTCAAACGGGAGGAGCGCCAGCAGACGCACCTTCAGACGCCGGAATGCGGTTGTACCCGGTTCGATGGTATGGCGTTTCTTGCCCTCGGGAGTCCATTCGAGCCACTCGAGCCGGCCCTCCGGCGTGAGGTAGACCTCGTAGGCCGTGAGGGCAAACTCGGCGTCGAACACATGGCTAAGCCGGCGCGCGAGGTCAGGGCTATCCAGCAACAGCCCCATTTCCGTGTTAAACCGCGCGGACCGGGGGTCGAAGTTAAACGATCCCACGAACACATGCCGGTCGTCCAGCGCAAACGTCTTGGCGTGGAGGCTGGCGGCGGAACTGCCGCCGATGGACTCATGCGCACCGGTGGTATCGCCCCACCCGCGTTTGAGTTCAAACAATTGAACCCCGGCGCGGAGCAGCGCCTTGCGGCGTTTGGCGTAGCCGGCATGGACGGCCGTGACGTCCGTTGATTCCAGCGAGTTGGTGAGGACGCGAACCTGGACGCCACGTTCGGACAGCCTCTTCAGCGTCGCCGTTCCCGCCGCCATCGGCACGAAGTAGGCCGACACCAGATCGAGGCGACGCACCGGTGAACCGATGTGTTCGAGCAGCTGTGTCAGGAGCAGCACCTCGGGGTGCTCATCGTGTCCCAGCGTTTTGAGAGGATCGTCGTAGAGGAGGTGGGCTTCTGTCCAGATCCATGCTCGTTTGCCCTCCTCCAATTCGGTCAAGATAGGCGTCTCGTAGAGGGCTTGCATGTAACCGGTCGAATCTGGATCCATCCGATTGGCCGTAAACTGATCCAACAGCCGCTCGCCCTCGGCCGGGCCGGCCGGCGGGACAAGCCGGGAGATGGGCGCGGCCAGGGTGCTGGTCCAGTAGAGGTCGAACATCGTCCCCGCTTCTTCCACTACCGCCCCGATCGCCAGCACATCGAGGTCGGTGAACGCCATTCCATCCCCCTCGGCGTAGTATTCGTTGCCCACGTTTCGGCCGCCAGTCACTATCGCCTTTCCGTCCACCGTGAGCGACTTGTTGTGCATCCTCCGATTGGAGCGCCAGAAATCCGTCAGCGCGTTCATATAACGCAGCTTGCGCCAGCGGAGCGGATTGTAGATGCGGACCTCGATGTTCGGGTGGGTGTCTAGCCCGGCGAGGGTAGGGTCGAGTTCCTCCGTGGTGCCGTCGTCTAGCAGGAGCCGGACGCGAACACCGCGCTCGGCGGCGCGCCACAACGCCTCGAACAGAAGGAGGCCCGATTGGTCTCCACGCCAGATGTAATAGAGGGCGTCGATCGTGTCCTGCGCCGCATCCACCAGTTGGTGGAGGGCAACGAAGGCCTGACGGGGGCCCGCAAGCGGGAAGATCCCCGTCTGGCCGGCGTGTTCGGTGGTAGCCGTGGAAAACATGGGCTGCAGGGTTTAAGGTTCGGGGTTTAAGGTTCAAAGACGCTCATTCATAGAACCTTGAACTTTTTAACCTTAAACCGTTCATCCCATGTGGTAGAAGTACTCTTCCCGCACGATTTTCCCGTTTTTGACCTGGAAGAGCCCGACCTCATCCATCTGCATCCGCCGGCCCGACGGTTTGTGGGTGATGTCGTACTGGAAGCCGACGATGAACCGGTCGTCGTGCGGCCACGGGCCAGTGACCGTGGCGGAATGGACGTCGTGATTGGCCACCCACCAGGCGGATTTGGCGCGGATGGCTTCGAGGCCGCGGGCTTCCCGCTCGGATCCCGGCGGCGCGCCGGCTTCGACGCTCATGGCGTCTTCCGCGAAGAGGGTGTTAATGGCTTCGAGATTTTGACCCTGCCGGCAGAGGTCGGCCAGTTTGCGGGCAATGTCGAGGGTGGACATGGAGGCTACCTGCTATGGGTTGAACGGACCGACAAGGACGGAGCCGGCGGCGATATACGCAAGGGGGAGATGGTAACGTCATGGAAACATAGCCCGGGCTCCTGTACGATGTAACGCCGAGGGCGCTCCCTCACTCCATCTCCGGCGTCGCAGGCTTGTCGGCGAGGAGATGGTAGGTTTCGCTGGCTTTTTTGAACGTTTCGTGGTCGTCCAGTTGCCGGGCAGCGTGGGCGAGGGCGAGCCAGATGTCGGGGTCTTCCGGGAGGCGCCCGGTGGCATCCCGGAGCAGATCGAGCGCTTCGGCATGCCGGCCGGTATCCATGTAGAGCTTGCCGAGGCTGGTGAGAACCGCCGGCTCGTATGGCGCCTGGAGCCGGGCCTGTTCGAAGGCATTTAGGGCTGCTTCGCGATTTCCCGCGCGGAGGCGGATGAGGCCAAGGCGCACGAGCACCGTGAGCGGGGCGTGGGTTTCGTCGAACGAGGCAGAGAAGCGCTCGAGAAGTCGGGCGGATTCCTCCGTTCGGCCGGCCATCGTCAGGATATCGTACAACTCCCACACCGGCTGGGCGTGCCGCGGAAAGACGCGCGCCAGTTCGCGCACCAGCGCTTCCGCCTCGGCCGGCTGAGCCGTTCGCAGCCTCCGCACAGCCCGGACCCCCTCCACCAGGCGCTCCTGTTCGGCCGTCTTCATGGCCGCGCAGGCCGCGATAATGTCCGGCATAGGCTCATCCCAGGCGTGGGCGTCGAGGCTGGCGCCCTGCCGGCACAACGCCAGCACAAGCCGCGCCAGCCGCTCGGCCGCGAGGCCGTCGGCGCTGTGGTTCACATCGGCCAGATGCTGGTTCTGGCGTTGGACGACGGCGCGCGCCCTGCCGGGGTCGGCCAGTAAGGATTCAATGGCCGCGGTCAGGTCGGGCAGCCGGCGCACCACCAGCGGGCCCACCAGCCCCTCGTGCGCGAGCGCGGCTTCGGGATCCATCGTCACCGCAATCACAGGGCGACGCCGAAGCATGGACTCGACTACGGCGTGCGAGGATTCGAGGCAGACGACCATATCCGCCGCCCGCACCGCATCGCCGTTCGAGCATCGCACGAGATAGACATCCCCATAGCCTTCTTCATCCAGCCACTTCTCGTAGTGTTTGCCCAGGCCGGCCACATCGGCGCCGGCGGCCACAAGGAGAGCCTCATCCTCCGCGGCCGGCTCGACGATCAGCTGGCACCCGCCCTGCACGGCCCGGGTCGCTTGCAGAGCGGCTATGTGCAGCGCCATGGAAAAGCGGAAGCGCCGTGCAAAATCCGCCGACACGCCTTCAAACGGAGGCACCCGGAGGAGGATCACCGGGCGGTCCGGCGGCATCCCGAGCCGTAGTCGGGCCTCGTGCTTCTGCGTCCGTTGCTCATTTCCGCCCGCCCCGGGCTCCGCCTTTCCGGGCCAGCCCGTCACAAACACCTGGTCGGACGCTACGCCGGCCGCGACGAGTCGGTCGCGGTCGAGCCGGCTTCCCACCGCGGCGAAATCGGCAAACAGTGCCGGCTCCGCCACGGCCTCGAGGCCGCTGCCGTACCACCACTCGCCCAGGGCCAGCGTCGGCACCTGTGCTTCGCGGGCGAAATGGACCACCGCGCGCGAAGCGTCCGAATGGTCGTCGCCAACGACGATGAGGCGGACATCATACGCGTGCAGGACGCGTTTGAGGGTGTCGATTGCCAGCACCTGCTGCTCCAGCCGGCGGAGGAGCGAACGGAAGAACGGTTGCCCCACCTCGTGGAGCAACCCGCCGTCCGTCGAAGCGGCTCCGGGCGCCACCTCCGCGATCTTCATCAGTGTCAGGAGGGCGTTCACGCGCCGCGTGCTTTCGACGGCGGCGCGCTCGCGCAAGGGTAGCGAGGCAAAGGCGTGCCAGTCGATGCATGGGATGCCGGCCGCATGCGCCGCATGCAGCGTCGGGCGGTCGCGCAGGGCGTCCGCTTCTTTGAGGATGGGCACATAGCCGGCTTCGGAGGCCGCCCGGAGCACCGACATGTACGCGTTCGCCACGCCGCTCGTCTCGTAGAACACGACGCCTTTTTTCATCTCACGCATCCCCCTTGGCCTCTCGCCGATGCAGCGCCCACATGAAATACGGGAAGGATCCTTCCTCCAACAACTCGGCCAGCGGCACGCCTTCGTAGGTCAGTACGGCCCGGGCTTCGGGATGCGCCGCCCAGGACCGGGCTTCCTCCCGCGCCGCGGCGGCACGGGCGGCAACGACGTCACGCGGCTCCTCGGACCAGTGGCGGTCGAGCGCGGCGGCAATGTCTGCCGGCGTCACCCGCCAGCCGTTGCCGCAGGTCGCGCACGTACACGCCCCGACCGGTAGGCCGGCCACCGTCGGCAACAACGCCGCGTACACCGCCTGGCACGCCGCGCATCGCACGATGAGATAGGCGGCGTGCCGGCGGGGCTCGATGCCCAGAATCGTCGCCTCGGGTGAAAAGATCTTGGCCCTGGTCATGCGGTCAACCCGTGGTTTCCGTCGGGATGAGTTGCGCAAGCGTTTCGCGGAGGGCGCCTTTCTGGAACAGGGCCGCCTTGCGGTCGCTCCGCTTCTCCATCGGCAGGGCCGAGAGAACCTTGCGGGTCTCGGTGATCTGCTGGAAGAGCGAGTAGTGCTGCTCGATGAAATCGCGGTACGCCTTCGAACTGTAGATGTGCGACGTGACCATGCCCACGGCCTCGTCGACCGTATTAAAAAGCACCTGTTCCGGCCAGATGCCGCCCGAGAACGGGAAGTTATGGACGACCGGCTTGATGCCGCAGGCCATCGCCTCGGCGATCGAGTAGCCAAAGCTCTCGTGCATCGAGGTGGAGAGGAGGAACTGCTTGTCCGACAGCCATCCACCGATGTCCTTCTGCCAGCCGTCGAACTGGACGTTGTTCGCGAGGCCCATCTCCTTGATCATGTGGTTCCAGTAGATCTGCACCATCGGCTCCTGGAATTGGCCGGCGACATACAGCTTGTACCGAGCGTCGAAGCGGACGAGCTTGGCGAGGATTTGCAGGAGCAACGTCGGGTTTTTGCGGGAATGGATGTAGCCCACGCTGGCGAGGTTGAAGCCCGGGCTGCGCGGCGTGAACCGGTAGCGGTCGATCGCTACGCCGTTGCACACTACGGCCACCTGGACGCGGTCCTCGATCCCCGGCACGGTGCTGCGGAGGATCGTGATGAGGTGGTCGGTGACCAGCATCAGGGTGTCGATATTCTCCCACTGGACCTGCGCCGGCATCGGGGTGAAGACCTCGTAGCGATGCAGCCGGCAGACGATCGGCTTGCGGCGGGCGACTTCGAGGCGCGAGGCGTGGACCACGAGTTCGTCGCACCACTCGAACCAGCAGATATCGGCCTGCTCCATAAGCGGGGCGACCTCCTCGATCCGGGAGATGACGGCCTTCGTGACGTCGTAATGACGGTTGAGACCGCCGATGAGGTCGTCAAGGAACTGGTCGAAGCCGGCGCGGACGAACAGCGTCAGTTTCCGTTTGCCCATCGAGAGACCGGGTTCGACGCCGGGAATACGCTGTGGGACGGCGTCGATCTGGGCGAGCTGGTTGGCGTTCGCCACGAGGCGCGCTTTGCGGTACCATTCGAGCGCGTACGGGAAATCGGCCATCTGCTCGTACAGATTGCCCAGCAGGTAAAGCACTTCGAAGCGCTCCGGCGCCTGGGCGAGGGCGGCGAAAAGGCGTTCCTCGGCCTCGGGATACTGTTTCCGTTCGAGCGCGACGATCGCCCCCAGGAGGTAATAGCGCTCGTCCTGCCCGTAGGTCTTCCGCCACGTCGCCAGCAGCGCTTCCGCTTCCGAAAGCTGCCCGTTTTGAATGCAGGATTTGATGGTTTCTTTTGCGTCAAACTGTCGTTGATCCATGGCCATTGAGGGTGTTGTGAGATGAAATAGGTAGCGTTAATTCCAGCCGGCGAGCCGTTTGAACTCGGCCGGCAGGAGGATTCGGTTGGATTCGAGCACGCGGAGCACCTCCCGCGACTCGTCGTCGGACGCGACGGGCTCCCGGCCGCCGAGGAGGTGTGCGATAAACGCCGCCGCCTCGCGGCCGCGGGTGTAAGAAGCCTGAAGGACGTCGCCCCGCTTGCGGAGCAGGTCTCGGAAGAGCGGCAGGCTCAGGCGCCTCATTTCGATCAGGTAGGTGGCTCCGACGCACATCGACACGAGGTGCATGGTGATTTTATCGATCCCGTAGGTTTCGCGGGAAGACAGCGAGCCGTGCTGGACGAGCCGCATGTAGCGGCCGGCGCGCGCGATCCGCACCCGGCGCTCCGGGAAGCGGGCGCAGAGGCGGGCGAGGAAGACATAGTCTTCGCTCACCTTAAAAAACGATTCAGGCTCCGTGCCCCGCAGGTCGGCCGGCCGAAAGAGACTGCCGAGGGTCAGCACCTGCATTTCGCCGGTGGCCACGAGGTAACAGAGCAGCTCGAAGCCGGTCTTGCCGTCGAACCCGCGGCGGTCGTACTGGAGGTTCATCTGGAGGGACTCGTTGAAGGCGAAGACCGCCGGCATGGCGGTGAAGAGCGCCGGGGCGTCCATGTCCATCAGCGCCGTCGCCTCATCCAGGAACGCATCCGCCTCGTTCAGGAAGTCGTCGTCGTCGCAGAACCCCATGTAGGGCGTGTCGGCCAGGGCGATGCCCGCGCCGCGGGTGCAGGCGACGCCGCGGTTGGTGTCGTAGTGATGGATGTGGATGTCGGGCCGGCCAGCGGTCAGCAGGTCGAGGTCCGCCCTCGTCGTGGCGCTGGCGCCGTCGCAGACGATCTGGAGCGGCAGTCCATCCCACAGCCCCTCCTCCAGGTACAGGGAGAAATACCGGAGGCGGTCGAACAGCGGCATGACAAACGTCACGTCGGCGTGTCGACTGGCGCCTCGCGGCGTGGCGCGGGCTTTCTGGAGTTCGAGGATGCTGTTCATAGGAAGGGCGATACAAGACGTGTGTTGGCCCCGAGGTCAAAAACCCTGCCATCGCCCGACAGGTCGCGCGGCAGGTCGTCGGCCGCACGCCGTAACGAACACCGGGCCGTTGCCGGTGCCTCGCCGGCCGATCGTCGGGCAATTTCCGCCCCTGATTCAGGAAACTTATGCCCGCATTCCGGAGGTGATTGGACCCCTGCGCGACGCAGATCCCCCCATGCCGGCATGGCAAGTCTTTTGTACATCCCCCCTCCACGCAACTCCTACACATCGGTCACCTTCATGCTGCTCCGACTCGAAAACAGCTATCAATCCATGACGTCGCACGTCCGCCAGGTGGAGCGGATCGCGAACAACCTCGCCAACGCCAGCACGGTCGGCTTCCGGAAGGACCGCTCATTCGTCGAGGTGCTGGCCGAGGGGCTCGACAAAGAAGAGTCACCCTACAGCACGCGCCAGCTCGGGCACTGGGTGGACCAGCAGCAGGGCAGCCTCGAGCAGACCGGCGGTTCGCTGGATGTGGCCCTGAACGGCGAAGGGTTCTTCGTTCTCTCCGACCCCGATACCGGGGCCACACGCTATACCCGCGCCGGCCATTTCCTCACGGATGAGGAGGGCACACTCCGCGCGCCGAACGGCCTCGTCGTCGAGGGCCAGGCCGGCCCGATCACCATCCCCGAGGACGCGGTGACCGTCGAGATCCGCCGCAACGGCGACGTGATCGTGGACGACAGCCTGGTAGGGACCCTGCGCGTCGTCCGCTTCGACGCGCCGGAACAGCTGACCCGCATCGACGCGGCCTCGTTCCTCGCGAACGGTGTCGAACCGCAGGACATCGACGAGCCGGCCGTCATCCAGGGCCAGCTCGAAAACAGCAACGTAGACGCCGTCCGCGAGATGAGCGAACTCATCGCCTACAGCCGTCTCTTCGAAGCCCAACAAAAAACCCTGACCACCGTCGACGGCTACCTCGAACGCGCCACGCGCGAATTGAGCCGGTTCTGATTGGTTACAGGTTTACAGGTTGCAGGTTACAGGTTCTCAAACTTGCTGCCTTCAACCTGTAAACCTGCAACCTGCAAACCTGCAAACCTGCAACTTTCCAACCTGCAACCAACATGTTAAGAGCACTCTGGACCGCCGCGCTGGGCATGCAAGCCCAGCAACAGGGCGTTGACAACATCGCCAATAACCTCGCCAACGCGAACACGACGGGGTACAAACACTCCAAGATCGTATTTCAGGACCTGCTGTATCAGACGGTCCGCGCCCCGAGTGAGGGAGACTCGGGGACGACGCAGCCGGCGACGTTGCAGATGGGCCATGGCGCCACGGCTATCGCCACCGTCCGCAATTTCCAACAGGGCGGCCTGACCGAGACGCAGAATCCGCTCGATATCGCCATCAACGGCGAGGGCTTCCTCCAGGTCACCCGGCAGGACGGCACGGTGGCCTACACCCGCGACGGCACATTCACGCTGAACGCCGAGGGCACCATCGTCACCCAGAGCGGTCTCCGCCTGGAGCCCGAAATCTCGATCCCGCCAGATGCCAGCCGGGTGGATATTTCGCAGGATGGGGTGGTGATGGCCACGATCCCGGGGGATGTTACTCCCGTAGAACTCGGTCAGATCGAGCTCGCTCGTTTCAACAACGACAGCGGCTTGCTGGCCATCGGCGGCAACCTCTATGAGCAGACCAACGCCAGCGGCGAGCCCATCATCGGGACGCCTGGCCAGGAGGGTCTGGGTGGGTTGATCCAGGGCTATCTGGAGAACTCGAACGTGCAGGTGGTCCAGGAAATGGTCAACCTCATCACGGCCCAGCGCGCCTACGAATTGAACACGAAGGTGGTTACCACGGCCGACCAGATGCTGCAGCAGGCCAACCAGATTAAGCGGTAATTAAGGCAACATGAAAAAGGCAAAAGGCAAAATCGGGTTTGTACGGGGTCCGCGGTTTATGTGGAACTTCCCCCTTCGTGGGGCGCCTTTTGCCCTTTGCCTTTCTTGTTTTTCCTTTTTCCTTTCCTCTTTTGCCTTTTGCCTTCCTTCCCCGGCGCAGCCGGGCAAGGCGCGGATTCTAGCGGCGGCGCGGGCCGCGCTGGATGCCGCGTATCCCGAGCAGGCCGGCCGGCTTGACGTACGGCTGGTGCGGACAGGGGGCGAACTCCCGGACGACGGCCCGCTCCGCCTCGTGCTGCCCCCCGGCAACGCCCTCCCCCGGGGCAGGCTTCAGGCCGACCTCGAACGACAAGAGGTTGATGGCATCTGGCTGGAAAGCGGCTGGGCGCAGATCTATATCGCCCATTTTGACTCGGTCGCCACGCCGATCCGTACAGTCAACAAAGACGAAAAGATCGACTCCGGGGATGTGGCCTTTGCCTGGATTGAAACCACACGGTTTGCCGGGGAGCCGCTTACGCCGGCCCTCTTCCGCGAACTGGCGGTCGGACCGCTCTTCGCACATCGGCACCTCGGCGCGGACCGCGCCCTGCAGCGTGACGACGTGCGGCCGGCGTACGCGGCAACCACCGGAGAACCGGTGGAGATGACGTACCGGCGGGAGCGCCTGCTCCTTTCGATCAAAGGCCAGGCCCGATCGCAGGGCTTTGTCGGCGACAGCATTCGGCTGTATGCGCCGGCGACCAAAACCATGTATAAAGTCCGCCTCACCGGCCCCGGCGCCGCGGAGTGGATCGAAACCTTGAAGTAACCCATGAAAAACGCCCGACGCATCCTGATCCTTAGCGGACTCGTGACGTTGTCCTTCCTCTTCCCCTCCCTGTCCGCGGCCCAGCGCTCCATGTTCGCCGACATCAAGGCCTATCGGATCGGGGATGCGATCACGATCAACCTGGCCGAGCGGACCGCCGCCGAGCGCGAGAGCCAGTGGGAGCGCAGCAGCCGGTCCAACCTCGACAGCGGCAGCAGCCTCGACGCCGGCGCCACGCTGAACGGGCAATTCGGCGTAAACGCCTCGTTTCAGAATGACGCCGAGCGGAGAAACGGAAGCGTTCAGTCGGACCTTCTCCGGGGCACCATGACGGCGCTCATCGTCGCCGTGGATTCGCTTTCGGGCAACCTGGTCGTCCAGGGCGAACGCAGCCTCAATGTGAACGGCGAGACGCACTTGATGGAGGTGCGCGGGATGGTGCGGCCGTTCGACATCCTCGGCGACAACTCCGTCCTCTCGTACCAGCTGGCCAACGCCAACATCGTCTACAAACGCGCCGGCGGCGTCAAGCGCGCCTTCCTCGGCCCCGGCGCCATCACGGGCATCGCGACGGTGATCGCCATCGGAGCGGCCGCCTATGTCGGGATGCAACAGTAGGGACACGACACATCGTGTCCCTACCTGAAGACCGCACATTCCCTTCAGGCCTGTCATCCCCAACTCGATGGGGGGATCCATTCAAGGCGGGATGGTGCCATGGATTACATCGTAAGTCGCTTCGCTCGTTTCCCGCCTTCGCGGGAGCCTGCCCCCGGCTTTGACCGGGGGATGACGAATAGAGTGTAGTGCAATTCTCAACGGTTCCTTCGAAAAAATGCACATTCCCCTTTTATCCTCTCCGACCGTAGTGCTGGTCGTGGCGCTGCTCGCGGCGGTAGCGCCGGCGGCGCGGGCGCAGAATGCCGGCGAAGTGCGGCTCAAGGATCTGGTTTCGATCGAGTCGACCTCCCCGACCCAGTTGACGGGCTACGGCCTCGTCGTGGGCCTGGACCGCACCGGCGACCGGGCCCGCGGGGAGCGCGGCTCGCCCCACACGATCCGCAGCATCGCCAACATGTTGCAGCGGTTCGGGATCGCCGTGGACCCCGAGCAGCTCGCCTCCCGCAACGCGGCGGCCGTCATCGTCACCGCCGTGCTGGACCCCTTCAGTAGCCCCGGGAGCCTCATCGACGCCACGGTGTCCGCCATCGGGGACGCCACGAGTCTTTCGGGCGGCATCCTGATCCAGACGCCCCTCCAGAACCCGATCACCGGCGAGGTATTCGCCATGGCGCAGGGCCCGATCTCGACCGGCTCTGTGCTTGCCTCCAGCCTGGGCTCGTCGGTGAAGATCAATCATACCAACACGGGCCGCATCCCCAACGGGGCGCTCGTGTCACGGCAGGTGCCACTCAACTTCGCGAACCGGACGGATATCGGGTTGCTCATCAAGGAGCCCGACTTCACCAACGCCACACGGGTCGCCGAGGCGATCAACGGCCTTTATGCGGACGCCGCGACGGTAGAGCACGCCGGCCTCGTGCGGGTCCTGATGCCGCCCGACGTGGGCGGCGTGCCTGGTCTGATGGCCTCGCTGGAGGATTTGCGGATCAGCGTCGACGTGCCGGCGCGGCTGGTCGTCAACGAGCGGTCCGGCATCATCGTCGCCGGCGGCAACGTCCGCGTCAGCGAGGTGATGCTCACGTACGGCAGCATCGTCATCTCCACGCAGGTGGATCCCTTCGTCTCTCAACCGAACCCCCTCGCCCAGGGCCAAACCGTCCAGGGCGCCGCCGGCACGGCCAACATCGAAGAAAGTGGCACCCGCTCCGTCGTTCTCGCCCCGAACTCGGACGTCAACCAGCTCGCCGCTGCCCTCAACGAACTCGGCCTCACGGCCCGCGACGTGATCGGCATCTTCCAGGCGATTGAACGTGCCGGGGCGTTGCAAGGCGAACTGATCATCTTATGAGTCAAGGACTATTACCTATTAAAAATTGAACATTACACAGGTACACATTAAACCGCATCGCCCCATGTCCATCCAACCTCTTTCTCCCGACCCGGCGCGCGGCGCCAGCCCGGACTTGCTCGGCCGCGCTTCCAACCCCGAGGAGGCGGCGAAGGCGTTTGAGCACGTGCTCGTGCAGCAATTCGTGAAGACCCTCACGGATCCACTCTTCAAGACATCGCTCAGCGGCGACGAGGGGCCGGGTTGGATGAAGGCCTACGGCGACACCCAGCGGTCTATGCTGACCGACGTGTTGACAGGGCACCTGGTCGACGAGAAGACCTTCGGCCTGGCCGACCTCCTCCTATCGCAATGGCAACGCCAGGCCGGCGCCGAAGACCCTTCTGACATCGCCGCCTCAGACGCCGACGGCGCGGCCTCTATCAAGCCCTTAACGCCCTGATCCCATGGAACTGCCGACTCCTGCCCTCGCCACCGACACGCTCCTCGATCAATCCCGGCGCCTCGCGGGGAAGCTCGACGAGCACCGGGCCGCCTTGCGCGCCCTCGAAGCCAGCATCGAGGCCCAGATGGCCGCGATGCGGACGCGTGAATCCGCCGAGGTGCGCGAGACGACGCTGTCGGCGAACGACCGGCTGCATGCCCTGACAAGGCTGTACGAAGAGCAGGAAGCGCTGATGGCCGGCATCGCCGCGTCGCTGGGCTGGGAGGATGATCGGCCCTCGATCGTCAAGCTGGCCGCGCATCTCGAGCAGGTTCGCGGCGGCGAGGAAACCGCCCGGGCGCTGCTCGAAACCCGCACGGCCATCACCGAGCTGGCCGCGGTGACACGCGAAAAGAGCGAAGAGCTGGCCTATACGCTGCAATACGCCCTTCATCTGGGCAAAGAGCTGATCCAGGCGGTGCAAGCCGTCCATCAACCCGTCCCGATCTCCCTGTACACGCCTCGCGGTAAGACCACGATCGGCGGTAAAACGCGCCCCATCGTCAACCGAATGGGGTAAGCCGTCCGTCCGGACCGCCCTTCGCACCACGCCCAAGCAGAGCCTATCATGAGCATCAACCAGCTAATCGAGCTCACGCGGAGGTCCTTCCGCACGACCAGCGCCGTCATCAACACGATCGGCCAGAATATCGCCAACGAGAACACCGAAGGCTTCTCGCGCCGGCGTGTGACGCTCGAATCGGCGTCAAGCGCGAGCGCGGGCGTGCAGATTTACACCCCGATGGGGTCCGCGACGGGCATCGGCGTTTCGATCAACGACATCGACCGGGTGCGGGACCAGGTGCTGGCCGCGGCGACCTGGGAGGCGAACGCCGGCCTCGGAGCGTCCGATGAAGAAGCGCGCATCATGAGCGCGCTCGAGAACCTCTTCCCCATCAACAGCGACGCGTCCCTGTCGAACCTGCTCAACAACTTCTGGAACGGGTGGAGCGATGTCGCCGACACGCCGACCAACCTGTCGGCCCGCGTTTCCCTTCAGAACCGCGCCGAGAGCCTCGCGCTGGCGATGAATCGGATCTCGACCGACATCGACCGCCTCCAGGACGATAGCATCGTAGAGCTCGCTCAGACGGTTGAGGACTTCAACACCCGGCTCGACGAGCTGGCCCGGCTCAACCAGCGCATTGCGAGCGGGCGGGCGGGCAACGCGCCCGACCTGGCCGGCGAGGACCGGCGCGACCAGCTCATCAAAGAGATGTCCGAGATGGCGCCCCTGCAGGTTCGGGTGGACGACCAGCATATGTATAACGTCACGATCCAGGGCATGGTCGTGCTCCAGGGGGATACCGTCGAACACCTCGAGCTGGACACCTCCGGCGTGCTGCCGACCCTCTCGTACGAGACCACCGGGATCTCCTTTAACCCGACGCCCGGCGATGACGGCCGGCTCGGCGCCCTCATGCGCGCTCTGACCGTCGCCTACCCGGATGCGCGCCAGGAGCTGGACGATCTCGCGGCCGCGCTGGTGGACCGGATCAACACCCTTCATTCCGGGGGCTTCGGCATCAACGGGAGCACAGGCCTCAACTTCTTTGACCCGGCCGGCGTAACGGCCGGCTCGATCGCGCTTTCCGCCGACATCGACGACCCCCGCGCCATCGCCGCCTCCGATGACCCCGACCCGACTGTCCAGAGCGATAACGACGTCGCTCTGGCCATCCTGGCCGAACGGCTCGTCGATCAGGCTGGCCTCGGCAACCAGACCTTCGAAAACCATGCGGTTAACTTGACCAGCGGCATCGGCGCGCAGGTGGAGCGCGCAAACGATCAGTACGAGGGGCATCTGGCCGTCGTGAACTATCTCGGCGCACTCGAACGCGGCGTGTCCGCCGTGTCGATCAACGATGAGCTTGCCAATCTCATTCTCTATCAGCAGACCTTCGCCGCCGCCGCCCGCGTCCTGGGCACCGCGCAGACGATGATGGATACACTGCTGGCCCTGCCATGACGTATCTCCGCGGCACATTACCCTCTGCATTCTAAACCCTGAATCCCAACGCATCATGAGTATGGAATCCAGCGCCGTATCGCGCGCCATGAGCCTTTCGACGGTCGCCTTCCAGGGCAACCTGCTCAACAAGCAGCGCAACCTGGCGATCGCGCAGGAGCAGCTCACCTCGGGCCTCCGGATCAACCGCGCATCCGACGACGCCGCTGGCTACGCCCGGGCCCGGCAGTACGAGCAGTTGCAGAACCGCTACGACCAGTACGAGCGCTCGATGGGGGTGGCCCGGAGCTGGGTCGACCAAACGAGCGACAACCTGGAGGGGCTGGCCAATCTGTTCGCCGAGGCCTACGAAAGCAGTGTCCGCGCCACGAATGAGTCACTCGACGATGGAGAGCGCGACACGATCGCCTCGCTGGTGGACACCCTGATGGGAAGCACGATCGACCTACTGAACGAGCAGATCGACGACGAGTACCTCTACGCCGGCACCCGCTCCACCGTCAAGCCCTTCGCCATCGACGCGACCGATCCTACGGCCGACACGGCCGGCGTCGTGTATTACGGAAACGACCAGCCACGCCCGCGGGCGATCGGGCCGGACGTCACGATGGACGTCGCGGTGAGCGGGGACCAGGTGGTCAATGTCGATCGGGACGGCGACGGGGTCACCGACTTCACGATCACCGAGGCCCTTCAGAACCTGGCCGATGCCCTGCGCTCGAACGACACCGAGGCCATCGCCAGCAGCGTCGGCAAGATCCAGGGAGCGCTGGACCACCTGGTGGAACTGACCTCCGAGATTGGCACCCGGGGTAATAAACTGACCCTGGCCGAGGATCAGCTGCTGGACGCCGGCACGACCATCGCCCAGCACCGGTCGCGTATCGAGGACGCCGACTTCGCCGAGACGATCATCGCCCTTCAGAAGACCCAGGCCGACCTCGAGAATTCGCTCCAGATCGCCGGCCGCATCCTCAGCGTCTCGCTGCTTAATTACATTTAGCGGCTCTTCCATGATTGGTTACGCGAAAGGGTCGTGGCTCCAGGAGCTCGTCATCTTATCACATCCAGGAACCTGACACCTGTAACCCGTAACCTGTAACCCATTACTCACATGCGCTCCGCCTCCTCCCTCTCTACCGGCCCATCCTTTTTGTCGGCCTACCGGCTTCCGGTTCTGACGCTTCCCGAGACGACCCGGCTGCCGGATATCGCGCCGGACGTCCTGCCGGCGGTGATGCACAAGGACGCCGACCCTCGCAATATCTCGCTGCGGATGATTCTCGGGGACAAGCTCCCGTTGCCAGACCAGGATCAAGCCGCTATGCATGCCGCTCTCGCCGCGTCGTTCCTACAGGCTGGCGACCTGAAGAAGGCGCGCCGCCACGCCGAGCAGTCGGTTGCGTTTTACCGCAAACAGTGGGCGGGGCACCGGGTCCTGGTGGACGTACTCATGGCGCATAAGGGGTTTGTAGAAGCAGCCGCGGTGATCGCCGGCTTCAAGCCGCCCGCGAAACCGGCGGCGTGGGACCGGGCGCTGCCGCTCCGAGAGTGGAATTTATGCGCGGCGGCCTGCGCGTGGCGGCTCAAGGCGTGGGACACCGTCGCCGAACGGTTGGCCGAGGCGTTCCCGGAGGGGCTCGCATCGATGCCGGCCGCCCTCCTGGAGGACTATTTCCGGCTCACACTCTACCGCAACCAGCCCGACGAAGCCGGCCGCGTCGCCGCGACGCTCATGACCACCAACACACTCGAATTCAATGACGAATTACTCCAGACCCTGGTGCAGCAGGGGTGGACGCAGCAGGCGCTCCCCCTCTACCGCTCCGCCTTCACCAAGGACCCCCGGAACCAGTTGCTCCGCCGGCGCCTTGTGGCGCTGTGTATTCGCGAAGGCAACATCGAGGAAGCGCGCCGGCTGACGGCGCCTGGCGCCCTGGATATGAACGCCCGCGCGAGCTCCTGATTCCTTACGACTCGTTACGAAAGCCGGCGCAGCCCCCTGTGCCGGCTTTTTTGCGTTCCCCCGCGATTCTCCTCAAAACGCTCAACGCCCAAACGTGCAACGCATCAACGCCGATCCATCTACACAATCATTTTTGTAAGCATCGCCTTAAGGCAGGACAGGGCACGACGATACAATTTTCAGAATGATCTTTCACGCCAGAACCGAACCATTCACAAACCAAACAACACGACCATGGGAGCATTTGGAGATCTGTCTCGCATTAATACCAACGTCCAATCGATGGGCGCTTTGAATCAGTTGTACCGCACGAACATGAACCTCGGCATGCGGCAGTTTCGGCTGGCCAGCGGCAGCAGGATCAACCAGGCGGAGGACGATTCAGCCGGTTACTCTATCTCGCAGAAGCTGGGAGCCCGGCTTCGCGGTCAGGCTCAGGCCCTCTCGAACATCGGCGACGCCAAAAGCATGTTGACGGTGGCCGAGGGCGCTTTGAACACCATCATGGACATCCTCGCCACGATGAAAGAGAAGGTGATCCAGGGCGGCAACGACACACTGGGCAGCGAAGAACGCTCCCTCGTGAAGTCCCAGTTGAACAGCCTTTCCACGGAGATCAACTCCGTGATCAGCAGCGCGCTGTTCCTGAGCCGCGGCATCTTTTCGTCGACCGCACTTAGCTTTATGGTCGGCCCGTCCAGCAATCACCTGTTCCAGGTGGCCGTAGGCGCCATATCGGCCGGCGGACTGGGCGTAGGCTCGGCCAACCTCGCGGTGGCATCGGCCCAATCGGCGGCGGCGTCGTTGGGCGGAATTGACCGTAGCATTTCTACCATTGCGAGCATCATGGCCGGCCTGGGTAACTCCCAACTGGCGCTGAGCTATAAGCAAGATAACCTTTCCACCTCGATCATCACCAACGAGTCGGCCAAGAGTCGTATCTCCGACGCCGACTTTGCCAAGGAGCAAATGGAGATCGCCAAGCTGCAGATTCTGCAGCAGACGGGGCTCAACGCGCTGGTTAACGCCAACGTAGCGCCCCAGTCGATCCTTGCGTTACTCCAGTAGGCGGATGAAACGAGGAAGGCGGCCTTCGGGCCGCCAACCTGAAATCACCCCCGAGGACCCGTTCCCGCCGCCGATCCCTCTCTCGCAAACGGAGGCCGGCACGCGGGGACACAAGGACCCAATAACAAAGTGAGTCCGGGGCGGTGCTCGCACCACCACCCCGAACCCCACTCACTCCTAGCCAATAACCAACACAAACGGAGGAAGGAACATGGCATTCGGAGATTTAACTCGCATTAACACCAACATTCAATCGATGCAATCGCTCTTCGAGCTGCAGAAATCGAATTCCGAACTTGGAATGCGACAGCTGCGACTCGCAACGGGCACCCGCATCAACAGCGCCGAACAGGACTCGGCCGGATTCTCGATCGGCACGAAGCTCGAATCGCGTGTCCGCGGTCAGGCGCAGGCGCTGGCGAATATTGGTGATGCGAAAAGTATGTTGACAATTGCCGAAGGCAGCCTGGGCACCATTCAGGAAATCCTGATGACCATGAAGGAAAAGGTGATCCAGGGCGCCAACGACACGGTCGGTAGTTTCGAGCGAACGCTGATCAACAATCAGCTCAAGGCGCTCTCGACTGAAATCAACTCGATTATCAGTACTTCGACGTTCAACGGCGTGTCCGTATTCACCGCCGGCACCTTCTCTTTCCAGGTCGGCGCCAGCAGCTCGGATACGTTCGCTGTGACAGTTGGAGCTATTTCGGCCGGCGCGCTCGGTGTATCGTCCACCTCGTTGAACGTATCGTCCGCAGCATCCGCGACGGGATCGCTCTCCGGAATCGATAACGCCATCGATTCCATCGCCAGCACACTGGGCAGCCTGGGTGACAACCAGTTGGCGCTCTCCTTCAAGGAGGAGAACCTCAACATCAACATGATCAACCAGGAATCGGCCCGCAGCCGGATCATGGACGCCGACTTCGCCAAAGAACAGATCGAGATCGTGAAGCTGCAGATCCTGCAGCAGACCGGTATCGCCGCTGTCTCGCAGGCGAACACGGGTCCGCAGATCGTGCTGTCCCTGCTCTAGGGGTTTAAACCCAGAAACGGGACGGTTCTGGCAAGCATGCTCCCGTGGGTCGGCAGACCCACCGGTCTGCCGAGAACACCCCTCCGAGAAATCGGGGGGGTGTTCTTTATTTTCAGGGGGACGCCTCATCAAACACCCACGCTGGCCCGGGCGAAAGCCCCTTGCAGCGCCGTGATATAGGTTTGGACGACCTGAGGATCGTACGCCCCTTCCGCGCTCAGCGCCTCGAAGGCACGCGCCTGTTTTTCCAGCCCGATGCCGCGGCATGCGAGGGTCAGGTGTCGCAGCAGGATGCTCGGATTGATGACAAATCGGATGTACGCACCGGTCTGTTCGCTGATCGTGTAGGACTGAAGCAGCATGAGCATGCCGTCTTCCGTCTGCCCTGCGCGGATCAGTGCGATCCCCGTCAGATAGTACCCTACCGGCTCGCGCGGATTCAGGGCCAGCATTTCGTTGCAGTGCACGAGCGTCTCGGGGTACCGCTGGAGGCGCATCTCCGTCTGGGCGCCCAGAAGCCGTGTGTAATAGGCATTCTCGGGCGTCAATTTCGAATAGTCGATGCTGCGGAATAGCCGCGCAGCCTCTTCATTTCGCCGCATGATGTAATAGATGAGGCCGAGCTGGTAGCCGTAGTAGGCGCGGTAGATGTCCGACCGGGGATGGTCGTATTCCTGGCGGAGGAGGTCGATGCGCGTCTTGTATTTCTTGACCATCTCGGGCTCGGAGAGCGCGTAGCCGGTGTGCACGATCTCGGCGTCGAGGCGGACGATCTGCCGTCCGGTCTGCTTGGCGTGCGCGGCGATGGCCTCCATCACCTGGTTGTGGACGCTCCCCATGTACCGGATGTCCGGATGATTCCGGAGGATCCGCTCCTGCCAGAACACATCGGCCTCGACGACATTCGCCTCGCCGAGCAGGTTCTTGACCGGCAGCAGCATGGCGGCGTAGTCGAGCAGGCCGAGGCTTTCGCGGATGCGTTTCCAGGCCGCCGGCTGCTCGATGTACTCGTCCCCATCGAGGATGAGGATGAAGTCCGACGTCGCCAGGTTCAGGCTATGGTTGCGCGCGAGGGCGAACGAGCCCGGCCACACAATCTCGTCGTATACGTCGGCATAACGACGTGCGATGGCCTGCGTACCGTCGGTCGACCCGGTATCGACGATCACAATCTCGTCGATATGCGGGCGGGCGAACGCCAGACACTTTTCAAGCGTCTTCGACTCGTTCTTGACGATCATGCACAGGGACAGGCTCGGCGCGGCGCCGACAGAGCGTGGCATCGGGGTCTGTTGCGTCATCATCTATTCAGTGCTGGACGTTTCGCGTTGAACGGTTTGGCCGTTTGACTTGCTTGATCAGAGCGTTGACAAACCGGCCGGCTCGTTCGAGAACTGCATGGCCTTATGATAATACTGCTCGGCAGCGCTCTCCTTCTCGAACGTTTGGCAGGCTTCGGCGGCGTAGTAGTAGACCTGGGCCGGGTCGACCTGGAAGTGGAACGGCTCGGTCCGCTCGGCCTCGCCGTCCAGCAGCTCGGCTGCGAACACCAGCATCTCAGCGCCGCTGCGGTGATGACCTTCCGCCCACAACGCCTGGCCGGCGAGGTGGTGAATGAGGGGTTCGTTTTCGGCCAGGTCCAGCGCGGCGTCCGCGTGATACATGGCCTGTTTATACCGTTCCTGCAAGATGCAGAGTTGCAGCGCCAGGACGCGCGCCGCAAGGGCATCGTCCGGCTCCACGCGTTCGATCGCCTCGTAGTCGATCCGCTCGAACAACTCGCCGGCGCGATCGAGGTCGCCGCTCTCCAGGGCGTTTTGCGCCGCGCTGAACTGTGCAAATGCTTCTTTCGAACGATCTTCCATGGTGCTCTTTGGGCTGGTGTTATAGAGAGTACGAACCCGAGAATCGGTTGCCCGGCCGTCGAATCCTCGAGCAGCCGCCGGCGCATTCCGGGCGTTTGATGGGGCCTTGAAGCCTTAAGCGTGCCAAATTGTGATGAACCCGCCACCGAATGCCTCCTTGTCCGGGTTTTGCCATGGCCTTGAGCGCAAGAATCGTTGCGGGCTGCATTTAAGAACTTGATTTCGTATCCGATAGCTTTCTAGTGCGCCTGGCAGACCGCCGCGAACTTCGGTAGAAAACGCGTTGGCGCTGGAAATTTCTTCCCCACAATCGGACCCTCCATACGGGATTTCCAGCGCGCTATCGGCGCTGCCGGCGTGTATGCGACTCATCATCCTAACGGGTACTGAATATGTACAGTAAGCACGCATCGGCTCAGTATCAGAGGCAAGATGTGTTATCGGCCTCTCCTGCACAGCTGATCGCCAAGCTTTACGACCTCGCGGTCCTCGCGTGCCACACGGGCGACCGTATCAAGCTGCGAAAAATCCTGATCGAACTGATCTCCTCCCTCAACTTCGAGGACGGGGGCGATCTGTCCGTTCGTCTCTCCCAGATCTACGAATTCTGCATGCGCGAGAGCATCTCCGGCGACCTCAACCTGGTCCATGAGATGCTCGACGACCTGCGGACGACGTGGAAACAGGGCTTCCTGGTGAATGCGACGGTGCCTCAATCCGCCGGCTGAAACCTTCTGCCCGATTGACCTTTCCTTGACCGCTCACCACTATGCTGAACAGCTCCGCCCTTCAGGCCTTCCGCCAGTCGGATCCGTACGAGGTCCTCATCTCCAATATCATCCTGCTGGAAAGCCAGAACCGGCAAAACCTGGAAGTCGAAAAACTCGCTCGAGAAACCCAGAAAAGCGTCCTCGGCGACCTCGGCAGCCGGCTGTCCGCCCTAGACGCCATCCTCGAACGCCTGACCGACCCGATCTCACATCCCTTCGATGGCCGGTCGATCGCGCTAGACAGCACGACCGGATTTACGGCCACCACGACGGATAACGCGGCCTTCGGGTCGCATAACATACTCGTAAACCGACTGGCCTCTTCGGACACCCGGCTCTCAAGTAAACATATTGCCTCGGCTACCTCGATCGTCAACGCCCTCGGCTCGGGGAATAAGTCTTTCACGATCAGCATAGCAAACCCGACCGAGGACGACCCGGACGCCCGCGAGTCTATCGCCATCTCGGTCAACATCACCGGCAGCACGGACGAAGAAGTCCTCACTCAGATCTCAAGCGCGATCAACACGGCCATGCTCGGGGCCATCAACAGCGAGACCATCGACCGCGACAACCGGTCTTACTCCTCGGTCATCAAGGAGACCACCGGCACCGCGCGGCTCTCGTTACGAGCCGGCCAGACAGGATATGGGAACCGACTCGAGTTCGCGGCCGACCCGGACGGCCTTCTCGCCCAGCTCGGCATCAGCAACAATGCGCTGGCCGCGGGCGGCGTCGGCGGATTCGCGACCGTCGTGGGCACCAGCGAGGAGACTTCCGAGCTAAACTCCAAATTCGTGCTGGACGGGCTGACGATCTACCGGGATTCCAACCTGGTCACGGATGCCCTCGAAGGCGTTTCGTTCACGCTGCGCCAGGTCACGACCGACCCCAGCGGCTTTACGGTAGCGCCTGATTCTTCGGGGATTGAGCAAGAGGTGGCGGACTTCATCCAGAAGTATAACGATATCTTGAGCTACGTCAAGAGTAAAAGCCTGGTGGATGGCGAATCGGGGGCGAGGGGCACTTTTGCTGGCGACACGGCCTTCACTTCGCTCCGTTTCAACATGCGCGAGGACCTCGTGAGGCTGGTCCCCGGCCAGCCGCTCGGCAGCCCACGCCAGATCACCGACCTCGGCATCAAGGTCAATACGGATGGCTCACTGAAGCTCGAAGACGCCGATGCGCTCATCGCGGCCGTCGAGGAGGACCCGGATGCCGTGCGCTCCTTCTTCGCCGGCGACGACGGCGTAGGCACTCGCCTGGCCGCCCGGATGGACGAATACCTGGGATTCCGGGGCGTCATCAAGCAACGTGAACTCAGCACGGACGAACGCATCCGTTCCCTCAACCACGACATAGCGGACGAAGACGACCGCCTCGCGCGCCGCGAAGACCGCCTGCGCGCCGAGTTCGCGAGACTCCAGCAAGCGCTCACCCTCTATCAGGGCCAATCAGCCAGCCTGTCGGCCTTCGGACGTTGACATGACGTATACCCTTCACCAGATGCTGGGGCTCGGGCAGCGTATCCTCCACGCCCTGGACAACGACGAGCTCGATACCTTCTTCCTGTTGTTCGATCAGCGCGAACACCTGCTGGAGGCGCTGGCGGAGCAAGACGCGGAGGGCGCCCTCTCGACGCCGGCCTGCCGCGCCCTCCTGCGCAAACTCGAACGCCAGGAGCAAACCATCGGCGATGCGCTTGCGGCCAAGGAACAGGAAAAGGAGCGACAGATCCACGAGCTGCAGCATCAGAAAAAAGCCCGGCGCACGTACGCCTCCCCCCGTGTGCCCCCCCAATGGCTCAACCCCGGCCTGACCGGCTAACGGCCTCCCCTACCGACCGCCCGCGCTCATCGATCCACACGGCGCACCACCGCGCCGGCAAAAAGAGTGGCGTCTCGCCCTGTTTCTGGCATATCTTATGTAACTATTCCCTCAGGAACGCGCCCCATGCGGGCTTTTGCTGTACCCTGAACCGGAACAGGCGTTTTTTTGAGCCCTTGGCCAGGCATGTTTTTCATGTATGCGGCACAATTCGCCGCACGTACCGACATGCTGGCGCTTCCGGTCGACACCCGGGCCGTTATGGAACGCGATCGGGTGGGCTCGTAGTCTTAGCGACATGCCATCATGAACATCGGGAACATCAACAAAGGAGGCCTCTCCCAGTCTAATCCGCTCAATCATCGGAAGATCGAGAAGACGGACCATGAAGGGCGCCAGCCCGCCCGGCCAGGCAACGATAAGGACGAAGCCCCGCACCGCGACAGCGTAGCCATTTCCGAAGCCGGCCGCCGGGCCCTCGAGGAGGAGCAGCGCAAGATGCAGGACCTGGACATGGCACGCCGCGTCTATGACGCCGAGGGCGCGTTGTCCGACGAGCGCCGGCAGGAAATCATGGCGCGGATCCAGTCGCAGTATTACAAAAACCCGGCGGTTATCGATCAGATCGTTGCGCGCCTCGGGGATGACCTCGGCGCCCCTTCCGACGGCTCGCTGGCGTAGGGTTTCGAGTTCCGGGTTCGAGGTTACATGCCATTGAACCTCACACCCGCAACATTGTACCCTTTTACCCCATGATAAAATCCTTCGATCGAGAGCCTCCCCGGTCGTCGGGGGTGGAGCCGGCGCGATCTTTCATCGCGGTGTTCAGGATTTCCGTCAGCTCGCTCGCGCGCACCGGCTTGGCCAGGTAGTAGTCGGCGCCGGAATTACGTCCGCGCATCTCGCCCAGTCGGGAGGCGGATCCCGTCACCATCACGATCGGAATGCTGTTCAGGTCGGGGTTTTCCTTGATCGCTTCCGTCGTCGCGTAGCCGTGCATCCCTTTCATGTGCACGTCGCACAGGATAACATCCGGCAAGTTCTTGGCCGCGGCATCGTACCCCTGCGCGCCATCTTCGGCGGTGAACACTTCGTAGTTGAGCTGGCGGAGCAAGTGTCCGACGACCTCCCTGAACGTGCGATCGTCGTCGATGATCAGGACGCGTTGCCGCCTGGCGTCTTTTCCCTGGGATTGCGCTTCTTGAGCCATGGTTCGTGCGAGTTGAAGGCCTGTATGGACGGGTAGATCCGATACATGACGTATCGACCATCGGCGCACCCCTTAATCCTGACGCGCTGCCCGCCCATTCCCTCACTCGTCGTCGAGCCCCCAAAACATAACGAGGCGCCGCCAATTTCCGGCAGCGCCTCGTTTTTTATGGGTATCCCATGACGGTGTGCGATCCTCACCCCATGAACCCGCTTTCGCGGTAGCGGCGGAGCTTGTTTCGGATCGTACGCGCGCTGATCCCCAGCTTTTCGGCGGCGCGCTGCTGGTTGTTGTTGGCTTCCGCGAGCGCCTTCATGATCATGATGCGCTCCATGTCCTCGATCGTCTGCGGATTGCCCTGCGGCCCCGCCCCAGCGCTCGTTTCGTGGGGCTCGGCATCCTGGAAGAAGTCGTTGAACACATCGTCGGCATTGATCACCGTGCGTTCGGCGGACAGGATGACCCCGCGCTGGATGACGTTTTCGAGCTGGCGTACGTTACCGGGCCAGGGGAACGTCTGCAATTTGGCGGTCAGATCCTCGGCGGCCGTCTTCGCCGGCAGGTCGTACAGCTGGCAATACTTTTCGATGAAATGCTCGGTGAGCAGCGGCACATCCGAAAGGCGTTCGCGGAGAGACGGCACCGTGAGCGGGAAGACCGAGAGGCGATGGAACAGGTCCTCCCGGAAGATGCCCGTCCTGATCGCCTCGTTGAGGTTCCGGTTGCTCGTCGCGATCACGCGGACGTCCACCTTCTTCACCTCGGACGAGCCGATCTTCTGAAATTCGTTTTCCTGGAGCACGCGAAGCAGTTTGGCCTGCACGACGAGGTCGATTTCCGTGATCTCATCCAGCAACAGGGTTCCGCCGTGGGCGACTTCGAAGGCGCCGACCATGTCGTCGATGGCGCCGGTGAAGGCGCCCTTCCGGTGGCCGAAGAGGTGGCTTTCGACGAGCTCGCGGGGCAGGTTCGCGCAATTGAGCGTGACGTATGGGCCGTTCGCCCGGTCGCTCATCTGATGGAGGAGCTTCGCGAGGATCTCCTTACCGGTGCCGCTTTCGCCCTGGATGAACACCGGGGCTTTGTTCTGGCTGACGCGCGGCATCAGCTTACGAAGGTTGCGAATCGACTGGTGTTCGCCGATGTATCGCACCTGACGAACCTTGGCCCGTGCCGCGGTGCCTTTCCGGGTACGGGGCTGCGTTTCGTCTGCTTCCTCCTGGTCCTCATCGCGGGAGCGGGCCAGGCACTGCTGCACCCGCTCCACCAGCTCGGTGGTCGAGAACGGCTTGGGGATGTAGTCTATCGCCCCATTCTGCATGGTGCGGACGGCGTGTTGGACGTTGTGGTGCGCGGTGATCATGATCACCCGGGTACGGGGGTACTCCTGGCGAATGTGAGCGAGCAACTCGAGACCGTCGACATCCGGCATCATGAAGTCTGTCACGACCAAATCGTACGCCTGGCGTTTTAATTCGGCGATGGCCTGGCCGGCGTCCGAACAGCATTTGACGCGCATACCATGGCGTGAAAACAACCGCTCGAAAAGACCGTGCAAGAGTTGCTCGTCGTCAACAAATAGTATCTGTGCCTGTTGCTCCATCTAGGTACTGCCGTGGCTAAGTAAAAAGCTTCAGATGGCGGCCGCGTTCAGCTGGTGAACGGCGCACCCATCCCTATGAATTGAACTGTGGCGGGCAGCCTGGCTCCCCGCCTAGAAGACGTGCTTGGTCGGCGTGTGAACGACCGCGTTCAAATCCTGTACCGCTACCGAATACATGCGCCATCGCTAGAGGTGCGGCGGACCGGCGCAGGGCCATCTCTGGAGAGCTCCCGCACGTGTGTTCGAGCGTTACGTCAGGCTGAACCATGGGCCAGTGCCCAACCCCCGACTCCTTGCGCGATCGCTAAAATACCGTCACAACGAAATGAACAGATCACGGAATCCCGCCGAAGATGCGTCAATAGTATGACGCAGGATATGCCCCACGACGGGTCCCGGTTGTCGGGGGACTGGTAACGATCTGCCCGGCTATTGTTCCGACGCCGTTCAAAATCCACCGCCCCCTTCCCGGCGCCGGCCGGCCGAGAAGCCACCTGCAAATCGGCAACTATTTCCCCGAAGCAGGCTGTTTTCTGCCCCCATGTTTTTCCTCGCGCCGGCTTAAGCCCGCCCGGAGCCGGCCGATACTTGCCCTCTATGGATTATTCGTCCCTCCGATGCGGGCGATTGCCGACATCTCCCGTGGCCGGCCCTGGCTACCCCCGTACGTGGCACGATGGTTGAATTCCGGCACTGGACCGTCACCAATCATACACGTTACGCCCTTCCATCATGGAACCAGGAAAGATCATCGACCCCCCGCTCATGGAGACCGACCGCGTACACCTGCTGCGGAATGCCCTTCAGGCGTACAACTGGCGGCTCAAGGCGCTCTCCAGCAACATGGCCAACCTCGACACGCCGGGCTATCAACGCCTCTCGGTGGCGTTCGAGGAAAAGCTCCAGGAAGTCCGCCACGCCATTCCCGGCCTCCGCGATGTGGTGGATGTAAAGCCCCGCATGCAGGTCCACGACGATGTCCCGATCATCGAGGACGAACTGATGAACCTGGCGGACGTGCAGATGCGCGGCCAGTTCAGCACGCGGGCGCTCCACGATCACTTCGAGATGGTCCGCATCGGCATCACCGGCCGCTAACCACCCCTCCCTTCACTCTGTACGCCGCACGACCATGCTTATCAACAAACACACCTTCAGCGTCTTCCACACCGTGGCCCGTGGCCTCGAAGCGCAGCGGCTGGCCATCAGCGCCTCCACCGACAACATCGCCAACGCCACGACCACGCGGAAGGCCGACGGTACGATGTATGCCATGAAGCGCCCCGTACACGAAGTGCCCGACGACCGGTACCGCCGCTTCGACAACATGCTCAACCAGATGCAGAGCTCGATGGCGACGCCGGACGGCCAGCACTTTGATGGCACCTCCCTACGCCGCCGGCTGCACGAAGCGGAGATGGGCCCGACGACTTCCATCGAGGACGATGCGGTCTACCGCACCGAATTCGACCCCTCGCACCCCCATGCCGACGAAAACGGATATGTCCTGTATCCGGACGTCAACGTGGTGGAGGAAATGGCCCGTCTGATCTCGGCCAATCGCATCTACGACGCCAACCTCTCGGCTTTCCAGACCTCCAAGGAGGTGATCAAGCGGACGCTCGAGATCTAACGCCCCGCCGCCTCTTTTGTGAATCCGTATCGCGACCAATCCTATGAACAACGGCATCCCTCCCTTTCGACCTACCGGCCCCGATTTCGATCAACGGCCGGCGTCCCGCACGGGCGCCGACTCCGAACCTGATGCCGCTGATGTGGCCAGAGGAGCGACCTCCGCCCCCGAGCCGGCCCCACCGACCGCGCGTACACGTCCCGCCGATGCCGCGGACGCCGCCTTTGGCGCCGCGCTCGATGGCGCCCTGGACCGTGCCGCCGGCACCGACCACGCGGCGGACCTCACGCCGGACGAACAGCAGATGATCCTGCGGTACTTCCCCGAAGCGCCAGGCCTCGCCCTGCGCCTCTACGATCAGACCTCCGCCTCCCGAAAAGTCGACCCCGGCGCTATCGGCGCGCGGGTCGACCTCCGCGGCTGATTCGACGCCTCTCACCTTCCCCGTACGATAATCCCTTCTTAGACCAGGAATCGCGATGCTCGTCGCCCAACTCCAACGCCTACACGACGCCTATCTCTTCGGAACCGACGAACCCGGCGCCCTCCCCCGCATCCAGACCCCGGGGGACACCGAACCGAAACACCACTTCGCGAACGCCCTGAAATCGGCCATCGACCAGGTGGACGACGCGCACACCGCTTCAGGCCAGCAGGTCGAGGCCTTCATCGCCGGCGAACAGGAAAACCTACACGAGGTGATGATCTCGATGAACCAGGCCCGGCTCTCCTTCCAGCTCATGGTGGAAGTCCGCAACAAACTCGTGGATGCGTACCACGAGCTGTTCAGGATGCAGATCTAGTTGGTTTAAAGGGTAAGGTTCAAGGTTTAATGTGATGAAGACATGCCTTGAGCCTTGAACATTGAACATCGATGGTGAACGACAGCAGTAGATGGATACTTTCCTCAAGAACATAACGGCCTTCTTCGGCCGGCTTTCGATCGGACAACGCATCGCCATCGGAACGGTGGTGGTCGGCACGATCGCCGCCATGGTGGGGCTCACCGTCTGGTTTCAGCAGGCAAACTTCACGCTATTATTCGGCAACCTGCCCGAAACAGCCGCCAGCCAGGTCGTGGAGATCCTCCAGAACGAGGAGATCGAGTACAAGCTCAAGGACGGCGGAACGGCGATCTTCGTCCCAAACGAACTGGTGTACGACCTCCGCCTCCGATTCGCCCGCGAGGGCATCATCTCGGACGGCGTGACGGGGTATGAGATCTTCGATCAGACCACGCTCGGGATGACCGACTTCATGCAGAAGCTCAACCTCCGGCGCGCGCTGGAAGGCGAGCTCTCCCGCACGATTTCCAGCATCGACCAGGTCGAGGCGGCGCGCGTCCATCTCGTGATCCCGGAACGGTCCCCTTTTCGTGAATCGCAAAACAACGCCACGTCCTCCGTCGTCCTGGAGCTGAAGCCGGGCGCGCGGCTTTCCGAGGCGAACATCCAGGGCATCACCGCACTCGTCGCCGGCGCGGTCGAGGGGTTGGAGGCGTCGGACGTGAACATTATCGATACCGCCGGCAAGATGCTCTCGAACCCGGACGGCGACGATGGCGATACCCGGCTCACGTCCACCCAGATGCGGCTGCAGCAGGAAAAGGAGCAGCATCTGGCCGCCAAGGCGCAGTCCCTGTTGGACGAGATGCTCGGCGCCGGCAATGGCATCATCCGCTTGAACCTGGAGCTCGACTTCTCCCGGTCGGTCACCGAGAATAACCAGATCGACCCCGAGAGCCAGACCGTCATCGCCGAAGAGCGTCTCGAGGAGGAGGGGGATGCGGACAATGCCAGCTCATCGGTCAAGAATTACGAGGTGAGCCGGACGGTGCAGACGATCGAGAAGTCGGTGGGCGACATCGCCTACCTGTCCGTCTCGGTCATCCTCAACTACCAGAAAGTCCCCCCGCCGGCGGATCCGCCTGAAGCGCTCCCCACGTATGAGCCCCACAGCGACGCCCAGATCGGGCAGATCGAGTCGCTGATCAAGGAGTCGGTGGGCTGGCGTGGCGACCGCGGCGATGGCTTCGCGATCAGCCAGCTCCGCTTCGACACCACGATGGACGACCAGCTGGCGCAGCAATTACTCGAGGAGAAAAAGCGCGAGCAGATCGAGATGTATGTCCGGTACGGCCTCATGGTGCTGGCGCTCGGCATCGCGTTCTGGCTGATCCGGACGGCGACGCAGAAGGCAAAGGAGGTCGCCGGCCTCCAAGCCGCCGGCCCACAGGGTCAGCTGCTTAGCCAATCGAACGCCATCGGCCCGGATGGCAAGCCGCAGTTGACGTCGGGTACCGGAGCGCAGCGCACTCGAACGGGCGCCAATGGCGAGCAGGAAGACCTCATCCTCATCGACGATGTCTACACCAGCACCTTGTCCCCCGAAGCCAAGGCGCGCCTCAAAGCCAAACACAAGATGTTGGCCGACATGATCGAGTCGATCAAGGCCAATCCCGAAGAAGCCGCGAACCTGCTACGCAACTGGTTGGTGGCCGATAAGATGAAGGAGAACAACAAAGTGTCCGCTACCTAACGGACGACGATCACGCCAGAACCGGCCCCCGGGGCCGGCCGAGCAACGCCTCCAGCGAATAGGACATGGCAACAGCTACAGCGACACCACCCAAAAAAGAAGCGGCAAAACCCCAGCCTCAAGCGCCTGCCGCGGCCGCCGCAGGCGAAGAAAACAAGCTGACGCCCGCGGAGGTCACGGAAATCGTCAAGCGGCTCTCCGGCGCGCAAAAAGCCGCCGTCCTCCTGGTGGCGATCGGCACGGAGGCCGCCAGCGCCGTCATCAAACACCTCAACGACGACGAAGTGGAGCGCATCTCCGTGGAAATCGCTCGGATGCGCAACACGGCCAGCGAGGTCGTGGAGGGGGTGCTGCTCGAATTCAGGGACCTGGGCTGGGCGCAGGAGTTCATCGCGCAGGGCGGCGTCACGTTCGCCCGCGACGCCCTGGCCGCGGCCCTCGGAACGCGCCGCGCCGAGGAGATCATGATGCGCGTCGAGGCGGCGATGGAGGTCTCGGCCTTCCACCTCCTCCAGACGGTCGAAACCAGCCAGTTGACCAGCTTCCTGCAGAACGAACATCCGCAGACGGCCGCCCTGATCCTCGCCCATCTCAACCCGCGTAAATCGGCCGAGATCATCTCGAACTTCGAGGCGGAGGTCCAGAATGAAATCATCTTCCGGCTCGCGACAATGGGGAAGACCTCGCCGGCCCTGCTCAGCGACGTCGAGGAAGTCATACGCCAGCAGATCGGATCACTCTTCGGCACCGAGTTGAGCGCCGCCGGCGGCATCGAGGCCGTAGCCCAGATCCTCAACAACACCAGCCGGGCCGCCGAGAAAAACATCCTCGAGGGCCTGACGGAGCGCGACAACGACCTCGCGATGTCGATCAAGGCGCTCATGTTTGTCTTTGACGATCTGGTGAACATCTCGGACCGCGACCTCCAACGTATCCTCGTCGAGGTCGAACAGCGCGACCTGGCCCTCAGCCTCAAAGGCGCCTCGGAAAACCTCAAGGCCAAGATGCTCGGCAATATCAGCCAGCGCGCCGCCGACGGCATCCGCGAAGAGCTCGAGCTCATGGGGCCCGTCCGCGTCAGCGATGTAGAAGAATCCCAGCGCCGCATCATCGAAGTCGCCCAGCAACTCGAAGAACAGGAAGAGATCAGCCTCTCGCGTGGCGGTCAGACGGAAGTACTGCTCTAACAGGGGGCTTCAAGGTCAACATTTTATACATTAGACCTTGACCCCAGAACCTTAAACCCCAATGGTATCCCCGATCATCAAGAAGGACCGTGTAGACGCGCGGAGCATGCCTTTTGAAGACATGCCGGAGCGGTCCAGCGTGATCCTGCGGGGCGCACGCGTCATGGAATCCCCGGGGGTGCGGGAATTTAACCTGGACCGGAGGATCATCCGCGGCGAGGAGGCGCGATTCGACGCCCTGCCCATGACGTATATCGAGATTTCGCAGGACAAAGGCCACGGCGAGCATCGGCCGCCGGCGGAAGTGGTGCTCAGCACCGAAGAACAGCTGGCGCTACAGGAGGCGGGCTGGGAAAAAAGGCTGAAGATAGAAGTCGAGGCGGCGCGCGACGCGGGGTATGAAGCTGGCCGGCGCGAAACGACGGAGCGGCTGGAGACCGCCTTCACCGCCAGTCGCCAGGCCCTGCTCGACGACACCTCGCGCATCCAGCGGCTCTGGGGGGATCTCGTCGAAAAAAGCGAGCCCATCCTCCTGGAGATGACGCTCGATCTGCTGGAGGCCATCCTGCACCAGCCGCTCCCCGAACCGGTCGTGGGCATCGTCGAAAATGCGTTGTTAACCACCCTCGAGGTGTTCTCGCGCGATATACCGATCCGGCTCTCTCTCAACTCGATCGACTACCTGCGGCTGCAGGAGAGCGGGTTGGTAATGCATGTCGGCAACCTCTTTCCAAAGCTTGTGTGGGATCCCCAGCCCGACCATCGCGAGGGCGATTGGATCGCCCATTCGCCTGAGATGATGATTCGCAGCATCGTATCGGAAGCCATACAGCATCTGAAGGATCGCTTCGGGCTCCTCGAACCCCACAGCCGCACGGCGCGAGCCTCCGCGCAGGCGACGGGCGACCCTGCCGGCGACCCGGACGCCGCACCCCTCTCCGATCTTCCCTGACGCTCCATGTCCTTCCTTTCCCATTGCCAGGCGCGCCTCCGCCAGATGCGGCCGGCGATCCAGACATACGGGCGCGTGCAGTCCGTGATAGGCCTCCTCATCGAAGCCAGCTCCGTCCAGGCCGCCGTCGGCGAGGTCTGTTACATCTACGAAAGCGATCATCCACGGAGCCGGCGCATCAAGGCCGAGGTCGTGGGCGTCCGCGGCGAAACCAGCATCCTGATGCCGCTCGAGGTGACGATCGGGCTTCGTGCCGGCTGCCTCGTCCAACGCTCGGCCATTCCACTGACGATCCAGGTTGGTGAAGCCCTGCTAGGGCGTGTGATCGATGCCAACGGGCACCCGATCGACAACAAAGGCCCCCTCCTCCTCGACGACGCACAGCAGGTCCACCGCGAACCGCCCTCCCCCATGGAGCGTCGGATGATCGACACCGCGCTGCCGACCGGCGTACGCGCCATCGACGCCATGCTGACGCTCGGGCGCGGCCAGCGAATCGGCATCTTCTCAGGATCCGGCGTCGGCAAGAGTACACTGTTGGGGATGATCGCGCGTAATGCCCGGGCCGACGTCAACGTGATCGGGCTGATCGGGGAACGCGGCCGCGAGGTGCAGGAATTCATCGTCGACAACCTCGGTGAAGAAGGCCTGGCGCGATCCGTCGTCGTCGCCGTCACGGGGGACCAGGCCGCCATGCACCGCGTCAAGGGCGCCAGTGTGACGCTGGCCATCGCGGAGTTTTTCCGAGACCTGGGCAAGGACGTGTTGCTCATGATGGACTCCGTCACGCGTGTCGCGATGGCGCAACGGGAGATCGGCCTCGCTGTCGGCGAGCCGCCGACGACGCGCGGCTACACGCCCAGCGTATTTGCCATGCTCCCCCGGCTCCTCGAGCGCGCGGGCCCCGGTACCCGCGGCACCATAACGGGCATCTTTACGGTGCTGGTGGATAGCGACGACATGAACGACCCGATCAGCGACGCCGTCCGCGGCATCCTGGATGGCCACATCGTGCTCAGCCGGCGCATCGCCGAATCCGGCCACTACCCGGCCATCGATGTGCTCCAGAGCGTGAGCCGGCTCATGCCGCGAGTGACGGCCCGTGAAGATCAGGCGGTAGCCACGCGCGCGCGCCAGCTGCTCGCCGCGTACCAGTCAATCGAAGACCTGCTGCGTATCGGCGCCTACGAAAAAGGCTCCGACCCGACGACGGACCGCGCCATCGCCGCCCACGGCCCACTCAAGCGCTTCCTGCAACAAAGTATGCACGAAGCCGCCTCCACCCGCCCGATCGAAGCCCTGCGGCAGGCCCTCCAGGAAGGCGCAAACGGGTGATACCAGTGAGGCCACGAGATTTCATGTCCCTACTCTGCGCTTCGCCTGTAGCGTCAATTTTTCCTGCCCCCTCGCCAATCACGATTCGCATTACTCGCTAATCAATTGGCCGGCCATTTGCACAAATCATTATTAACCGGCAGGACGCCGCTTTCCAGGCGTTTCGGTCCTTATGTACGGAAAGAAATTTCGCTTCTCCCTGTCGAGTGTGCTGCGTGTGCGGTCACATGAAACGGACCAGGCCCAAAAGGCCCTCGCGGCGGCGCTGAAAAAGCGGATGGCGCAAGAAAAAAAGGTAGCGGAAGCCGCAAGCGATATCGACCGCCTCCAACAGGGGTCTGTCTCACTCCAAACGGCCGTGACGGCGGCCTGGTTGAGGCAGGCGGACGGTCTGCGACTCGATGCGCAGCGGCGCCTCGGCCTCGAGGAGAAGCGCCTCAAACATTGCCTTCGCGAAGAACAACAGGCGCGTCGCGACCTCGTAACGCGCCGCAGCGCGGAACAGGCGCTCGAAACCCTGCGAGACATCGAAAAACAACGGTTTCAACAAGCCGAGCAGTACGCCGACAACAAACGCCTGGAAGAGCAGGCCCTTGATGTATTTCGGCGAAAAAACGTAGCTGATAAGTCATGAAGATTTTAATTGCAGTCGTAGCAAGCCTCGCCTTTTTTGCGCTCGGGCTCATTGGTACCTACATGGCCATGCCGGCCCTGGCGCCCAAGATCGTCGAGGAAAGCACGGCGCGTCTCGACAGCCTGGACCGCATCGATCGCCACGAAAGCCTCGACCTGGTCCATAATCCTCCCGATCCGATGCCCATGCCTGTCGCCCTGAGGGACTCGCTCGGCAACGTCCTTGTGGACTCACTCGGCAATTTACTGCTGGACTCAACGGCCTTCGCGTTTCCAGCGTCTATGGATCCATCGCTCGACACAGTGATCGCTGCACTGCGCGATTCTCTTCAGGATATCCATTTCCGACTGTCCATCGAGCAGGAGACCCAGAAGCTGCTCCAACAGCGGATCGGCGAGATGGAAGCCCGGTGGGAAGTGCTACAACAGCGATTTGATGAGGCGCGGCAGATGAGCGGTACCCTGGTGAAGCTGGAGGATGGCGAACTCGGCGCCCTGCTCGGCAAACTGGACATGGGCGTCATCGAAGCCATATACCTGGAGGCGTCAGCCCGAAATCGAACGCGCCTCCTCCAGATGTTGCCGGCCGAGAAAGCCTCGATCCTCGTCAACAAACTGGCCTCTCCCCAGCCGACTCTTGCAGAGCAAACCTCTCAGGCGACGACGCCGGTCAATTAGCCGACCTCCCCTTCCCGTCCCTTATACGCCATGGATTCCTTATTACCCCTCCAGCCCTTCGACGAGGCGCACGCTTCCAGCCAGGCGGAGCCCCAAAAAGAGGCCCCGGCTGGTGGCTTCGATGCCCTGTTCGGCCAGGCGGTCCAGGCCTTGCCTCCGATCCCGGCCGATACGAGTTCGAAACGAGCGGCCGAAGTCGCCGCTCGGGAATCCGTCATGCCCTCCTCAAAACAGGCGACACCCGAGACGAAACGTTCGAGCGGCCAGAATCCTGAAAGCCTCCTCGAGGCGCTTCGCACGACGCGCGAGCCGGCGGGTCCGTCACCCGACAAAACTGCCGCGCGCGCCGGGGCGCCTTTGACTCCAACGGAGAGCACGTTGAGGGAGGCTCGCGCCGTGTTGCGTGAAGCTGCCGGATGGCGTGAAACCAGAGGGTTACGCGAAGGCGATCGCATCATCCCGGGCATCACGATTCGAGTGGCCCATGAACAAGCTGCTACGGCCCCCTCAACAGGCGATGTGGCCACTCCGAACGATAACGCGATGCTCAGGCAGCTAGCAGCGCTGCGGACTACGATGCCCATGGCGCAGGCACTCTCGCGCATGACCGAGGCCATGGTCCACGGCCCGGTCCACCCCGATGCAACAACGACTGCCGACGGAACGACCAAACGCGTTCCCGACGGTCAATCCGAGAAAAGGGCGCTGGCACGTGGCCGGCCCGAGACGCAGGCTCTGCGGCCACAATCCGGGATGGATAAAGCGCCCGCGCCCCTGGTGACGGACCCTTCCGTATCTGTTAAGCCCCGGGTCTCGCGCGTGGAAGACGACCGGCGCGCGCCGTACGTCGAACACGCCCAGCCGCCGGTGCCGCACACCGCGCCGAAGGAAACGCCAGCGGACGCGTCCAGGGCAACGATGGCTGCCGAACGCCCGGATGCGCGGGGCGAAAAACAAGCTGAGCGACCGGCGGGATCCACGCTGTCCTCTTCACGCGGCAGCGACTTGCAGGCCCCTATGGGCACTGAAAAAGCGGCTCGCTCGGGTGGCGCCAGGGCCACGCAAGTGCCCGAGTGGGTGCAGGCATTGCTGGACCGCACGCCAGAGCCCGCGGCAGCCGGCGGCTGGAAAACCCTCGAAATGCAACTCGATCAGGGCGACGGCACCGTCACCATCAACGTGTTGCGCAACCCGGAGAAAGTCGTCGTCAGCGTCGAGTTTTCGGACCCGGCGATGCGGGCCCAGAGTGAAGCACAGACGGCCCAGATCGTCGATGCGCTCCAGATGCACTATCAAGCCGATGTAGATTTTTCGTTCACCCAGTCGGGTAGCGGATCGGTCTTCGATCAGACGCCGGCGCGAGCGCGGGCCGGGCGACACGACAGCGAGCGCGGCGCGACAGCCGGCCCCGAGGCGAAAACACCCGAACCGGCCAGGGCCGGCATCGACGGCCAGTACGTGTGGGTAGGCTGACGACTTTTCATCACAGACACATCATCCCCATGTTAATCCCAGAATTGAGTAACTCGCTCGATCCGCGGTCGGCCGCTTCGCCGGTCAGCAACGACACGCTGGACCGGGACGACTTCCTGTTGCTCCTTGTGACCCAGCTAAGCAACCAGGACCCGCTGAACCCGATGGACGGGCAACAGTTCGCGGCCCAGCTGGCGCAGTTCTCCTCGCTCGAACAGCTGATCAACATCAACGACGGCATGGCGACTAACGCCCAGCTGAACGGGTTGCTGGCCCAGAGCATCAACTCGGGTGTCGCCGCCGGCCTGATCGGCAAGGAGGTCGAAGCCGTCGGCGATACCTTCACCTTCAACGGAGAGGAGAGCCAGACGATGCACTACGAGTTGGAACATGCGGCGGCGGCCGTTTCAATCGATGTGTTCGACGAAGCGGGCCGGAAGGTGCGGACGATCGACGCCGGCCCTCAAGGCAAGGGCGAACGTAGCGGCGCCTGGGACGGCAAGGACGAGGCCGGCGAGACGGTGCCCGCCGGGAAATACACGTTCAAAGTCAACGCCACCGATAGTACTGGCGCCAGCATTACGGCCACACAGCTCATGCGCGGCACCGTGGACCGCGTCAGCTTCAGCCAGGGCGGCATTCTGCTCTGGATCGGCGACGAGTCCATCGTGATGGGCAACGTACGATCCGTGATCGGCTGACGGCAATAATACGTTTAAGGTTTAAGGTTTAAGGTTTAAGGTTTAAACGTATAACACCAACTCACACGTTGCACGTTTCACTTTTCACTTTGCCTTTTGCCTTTTCCCTTTTGCACTTCTTCTAACTCGCACCTCACCCATTAAAACACCATACACATGATACGTTCATTAACCAGCGGAGTCTCCGGACTTGTGAATCACCAGACACGCATGGATGTCGTTGGTAACAACATTGCGAACGTCAACACCATTGCGTTCAAGCGGAGCCGCACCGCATTTAATGAGATGCTTGCCCAAGAGGTATCCAGCAATTCGTTTAACGCCTCGTACGTCGGGCTCGGAATAGGACTCAACGCGATTGACGTGAGCTGGACTCAGGGCGCACTCGAGACGACGAACAATCCGACCGATCTCGCTATCAGCGGCGACGGCTTCTTTATCGTCCGCGACGGGCCGCGCGAGCTGCTGACGCGTTCCGGCAACTTCACCTTTAACCGCGCCGGCGAACTGATCACCCCCAGCGGCCTCAAAGTACAGGGCTTCGCGATCGACAAGACCACCGGCCTCCCCGACATGACCCAGTTGAGCGACGTCTCCATCGACCTGGCGGCCGGATCGCCGCCGCGCTTCACATCCGAGGTGTCCGTCGCCGGCAACCTGGACGCCGCGATGTCCGACAACGGTGGCGTCGCCCCGGAAACGTACGAAATGTCTACCATCGTCTTCGACGAGCAGGGCAACAAGTACCCGATGGTCTTCTCCTTCGAGAAGATAAGCGCGGACGGCGCGGACCCCGACCAGTTCCAGGTCACCGTCACCGGCGACCCAGCGGCGGCGCCGTTTGGCGGTGCATCGACCGTTTTCACGGTCGAGTTCGGCACAGACGGCCTGCTCCAATCGGTTGATGGCGTCGCCACGACCGACCCGGCCTTCGCCCTCCCGACGATTGGCTGGGACCCAGCCTTTGTAAACATCACAGGCGCGGACGCGATCGAGATCGACCTCTCGGGCATAACTCATTTCCGTGAGACCAGTTCGGTGGTCGTGACCGATCAGAACGGCACGTCCTCCGGCAAGTTGGTGGGCTTCGGGTTCAACCTCGATGGTATACTCGAGCTCAACTTCGACAATGGCCATCAGGTGGAGGTGTTCCAGCTTGCGATGGGCAACGCCAACAACATCAGGGGCCTCGAGACCCTGGGCAATAACCTGTATAGCGCCACCGAGAACTCCGGCATTATCAAACGCGGCCGTGCCGGCGTCGAAATGAGCGCGGACATTGTGTCCGGGGCGCTTGAGATGAGCAACGTGGACCTCACGAACGAATTCGCCGAGATGATCAAAACGCAGCGCGGCTTCCAGGCGGCGGCGCGTGTGATCCGGACGGCGGACGAACTGCTGACGGAAATCGTGAACTTGAAGCGGTAGACCGGGCGTTCGCGCCAGGCCGGCCCCGCATCTCCAGGGATGCGGGGCTTTTTTTATGGCCGGCGGAATCTCATCTGACGCATTAAGCGGTCCACGACCCCCGACGATACCCCCGGTTATCATGCCCCCGACCCCCGGACAACCGGACGACGCCTACCAGGTACTCCTATGAGCCCGCATCCCGACGACCATTCCAACCTCCTTCAGATCGTCAGCTTCGTCATCGGAGAAGAAGAGTTTGGCGTAGATATCCTCAACGTACAGGAGATCATCCGCCCTGTCGAGATCACGCGGGTGCCCAATACGGCCGACTTCGTCGTCGGGGTGATCAACCTCCGGGGCAAGATCGTCCCCGTCGTCGACCTGCGAAAACGGTTCGGGATGCCGCGGCGCGAACGCGACAAGAATACCCGCATCGTCGTCATCGAAATCCAGGACCAGGTGGTCGGCTTCATGATCGACATGGTCCGACAAGTCATCCGCCTGGACCGTGGCACCATCGAGCCGCCCCCCGAACTCGCCACGGGCAAAGGCGCCCAGTACATCCGCGGCGTGGCGCGCCTGGACGATCGTCTCCTCACCCTTATCGACCTCGAAGTACTGCTGCGCGACGACACGCAGGCCGTGCTAGATTCCGTCCCGCAACGCGCCGCCGCCTGAGATTCCTCATGTCTACACTCGACCACTTGGCCCTCACGCTGACCGACGAGTTGTTTGAGCAATTCCGGCAATTGATCTACTCGAAGACGGGGATCTATTTTCAGGACAACAAACGCTACCTGCTCGAAACACGCCTCGGCAAGCGCCTGCTCGAACTCGGTTATCCGGATTTCAAGACCTATTTCGATCTCTTGAGCCGGCGCAACAACCCGCAAGAAATCCCGACGTGCGTGAACATCCTCACGATCAACGAGACGTTTTTCTTCCGTGCCATCCGCCAGTTCGAGATCCTCGAAACGGAGATCCTCCCCAAAATCGTCGCCTCGCGGCTCAAGCAAACCAAAAATGTGGTGCGCCTCTGGAGCGCAGCCTGTTCGAGCGGAGAGGAGGCCTACACGCTGGCCATGATTCTCAACGAGCGCTTCAAGACGCGTTTCCCACAGGTGCGTTTCGACATCGTCGGCACGGACATCAACACGGAGGTGCTGGCCCGCGCCGAAGAAGGAGTGTACAGCGCGTATGCCATCCGAAACGTCCCGCCGGCGTATCTGGCCAACTATTTCAAGAAGGAAAACGACCTGTACCACCTCTCGCCGGAGATCAAAAAGATGGTGCGTTTTCGCCGGCTGAACCTGTTCGACCGGGCCGAGATGCTCGGCATGTCCGGCATCGATATCGCCTTCTGCGCCAACGTGCTCATCTACTTCGACCGCCAGTCCAAAAGCCAGGCCGTCACCTCCATATATAACAGCATAAACCCGGAAGGGTGCTTCTTCCTCGGCTACTCGGAAAATCTGTACGGGATCGAGCATGGCTTCGTCCCGCTCCGCATGGACGGCATCATGATTTACCGACGGGAACGCTGACGCGCCGGCCGGCGCGGCGGCGCCAGAATTGTCCCCGAAACAAGTTATTCCAACCCGCCAGCGTCCGATACCCGTCCTATGGAAGACCGTCTGCGTCGAAACACGGCAGCGTCCACCCGTGATCGCCTGAGATCCATCACGAATTGCCTGAACCCCTGTTAATGGAGACAGTTATGAAGTTTCTAGTCGTAGACGATTCGCCCACGATGCGCCGAATTGTGTGCAATGCCTTGATGGAAATCGGATACACCGACCTCACCGAGGCGGAAGATGGCCAGAAGGCGATGGATAAATTGACCTCCGAAGAGGTCGACTTCGTGATCACAGACTGGAATATGCCGGTCATGAACGGCCTGGAGCTGACAAGGAGCATCCGCAAACACGAGACATTGGGCAATCTCCCGATCCTCATGGTGACAACGCGCGGCTTGAAAGAGGATGTCCTCTCCGCCATGCAGGCCAAAGTGAACAACTACGTCATCAAGCCTTTCACGCCCGACATTCTGCGGGACAAGATCGACATGATTCTTAAAATCGGTTCGTGAGATGGCAATGAATAACGCGACAGACATACAGCGGACCCTCGACCGGCTCGACGAGCTGCGATCGATCTTTGTCCTGGGCCAGCGTGCCGTCCCTTTCATCGAAGAGGTAGTGCTCCTGATCAAGGACATGTCCCCCCTTCTGGAGAACATCAACGGCTCACTACAGGATAGCGCCAGCAAACTTCCCAGCGCGTCTTCTCAGCTCGAAAGCGTCTCGCAGGCTACCGAGATGGCCACCACGGAGATCCTCAACCTGGTCGACCTTGCGCTGATGAAGTGCAACGAACTGGGCAAACGGATAGAAGCGACCGGCGCCCACGTGGCCCATGTGCGCGGCGAGAACCTCTCGTTCAAAAAGGTGCTGGAGGATACGCTCGGCCTGGCATGGCCGGCGGTTGCCGCGGCCTACGAATCCCACGCCGGAGTCCAGGAATCCTCGCTGCGCGCGATGGAAAAAAGCCTTGGCACCCAGCAAGAAGCCGTCAATGTACTCAAGGAAGGCATGACGCAAATCATGATGTCGCTCCAGGTGCAGGACATCACGTCCCAGCAGATCGCATCGGTGAACCACCTGATCCACACCACGCGGGAGCGGCTCAACAAGCTCACGGAGAACCTCGGTGCACGGTCGGTCGACGAGTATGACGATGTCAACCTCCGGCTCCAGAGCGGCGCCACGTTCGATTCCAACGCCCGCTACGACCTCCCCGGGCTGCGCGAGGTCACCGAACCGGAGCTAGCCGAATTCGACTCAGCCGGCGACTTCGCCACGATGGGCGATATCGACGCGCTCTTCGCCAACCAGTAATCGGCCTTCCGCTGTGCGCACGCCGACGAGATTCCGATGGCTGAGAAACACCCGAAGACCGACGTAACCCCATCGATCGAAGATCGGTTTGCGGACGAAGCGCTCACGACAATCGAGCACGCGCGCGACGTCCTCATCCGACTCGCGGAGGGGGTAGAAACCGCCGGCGCTTTCGGCGATGTCGCCCGGGCGATCTTCTCGCTGAACGGAGCCGCCGAACTGTTCGACCTCGAGCAGATCAAAACGCTCACCCGCAGCTTCTGCAACGCCGCCACGGCCCTGCGCGATGCCGGAGCCGGCCTCGATGAGGCCGAAGCTCGTACACTCCTGACAGCCCTCGACGCCCTTGCCGAACTGATCGAGCACATGCGCACCGGGAACGAAGAGCCGGTGTTTATCACCTCGCTCGTCGCCGACCTGGATGCCCTGCCAACCCGCAGCGCTCCTCAGGCGCCCGCGCCGGACGCGACGCTGGCGAAAGCGGCCGAGCCGGCGGTAGATCCCGACCAAGAAGACGCGCCCGAGCTCGAGAACGTACTTGTCGACGGCACGCACCCGATCCACTCGGAGGACTTTCGCGAAATCGTCGAAAGCTTCGTGGTGGAAGCCACCGAGATCCTCGATAACCTGGATAATAAGCTCCTCATCCTCGAGGAGCATCAGCAGGATAAGGTCCTGGTCGACGAAATCTTCCGGGACGTGCACACGGTGAAGGCTTCCGCCGGCTTCATGAACCTGCAGCAGCTGAGCCACATCACCCACCACTTCGAGGACGTGCTGAATCGCCTGCGTCGCGGCGACATCGAGTTCCATCCGGCCATGATGGACGTGATGTTCGAGGCGTACGATCAGATGAAGGTGCTTGCCCTCCAGGTCAAGAACCAGAAACTCGCCGTCGTCAAGCAGGGGCACCTCATCAAGAAATTATCCGCCATCTCCTCCGGCACGTTTAAGCCCGAGAAGGCCGCCGGACTGCGCCGGAAAAGTAGCGAACCGGACGCCTCGGATGATGCGGCCCCCGAAGAACACGAACCTGCCGCCGACGCATCGCGGACGGATGGGGGGGCCGGCCGGCCGGCCGGCGCGGCGACTCCGAACCGCGCGCTCGACCGATCGACCGAGACCATCCGCGTGGAAGTCCACCGCCTCGACACGCTGATGAACCTCGTCGGCGAGCTGGTGCTGAACCGCAACCGGCTCGTCCAGATCACCGAGGACCTGAACTCGTCGCTCAGCGACGAGCTCCTGCGTGGGCTGCTCGAAACGAGCGCACAGCTGGACTTCATCACGACGGAGCTGCAGACGGGCGTCATGCATACCCGCATGGTGCAGATCGGCCGCATCTTCAACAAATTCCCCCGCGTCGTGCGGGACCTGGCGCGGTCGACCGACAAGGAGATCGTGCTGATGATCGAGGGCGCCGAGACCGAGCTCGACAAGTCGCTAACCGAAGAAATCGGTGACCCGCTCGTACACCTGCTTCGAAACTCCGTTGACCACGGCATCGAGATCCCGGCCACGCGTATCGCCGCCGGCAAGCCGCCCGTCGGCACGATCCGGCTGGTGGCCCGTCAGGAGGGCAATAACATCATCATCGAGGTCTCCGACGACGGCGCCGGCATCAACGTCGACCGCGTCAAGCGGAAGGCTGCCGAGAAGAACCTGGTCACCGAAGCCGAAGCCGCGGAGATGAGCGATGCGGACGCCTTCCTGCTCACCTTCATACCCGGCTTCAGCACGGCCGACAAGATCAGCAGCATCTCCGGCCGCGGGGTGGGCATGGATGTCGTCAAGACACACATCGCCCGGCTGAACGGCAGCATCGCCATCCACTCCGAGATGGGAAAGGGCTCGACTGTGACGCTGAAACTCCCGCTCACGCTGGCCATCAAGCAGAGCCTGCTCGTGCGTCAGAGCGACGAGACGTTTGCCATCCCGTTGCACTCGGTCGTCGAGGTGGTTGGGATGGAGCACCATCGGATCGACGCGATCAACGGACGCGAAGTGCTCCGGCTGCGCGAGCGGATCCTGCCGCTGGTGTACATCAGCGATATCCTGGGTCTCGATCGTCGTAAGGATGTAAAGAACAGCTACGCCGTCGTCATTGGCCTGGCCCACCAGCGGGTGGGCCTGATCGTGGAAGATCTGGTCGGGCAAAAGGAAGTCGTAATCAAACCACTTGGAAATTATCTGAAAAAGATCCCCGGCATCGCCGGCTCCACCATCCTGGGCGACGGTCGGGTGATCATGATCCTCGATGTGGCCGAGTTGATCCGCCTGGAGCAGGCGCGCCCGCGTACACGCGCGACGTCTCCCCGCGCCATCGCCTAACCGAGGGGTATACTCCACCTCGTCCAGGAACCACCCTGATTCGCCTTCTGATCGTCGATGACTCTTCGTTCATGCGAACGACCCTCAGCCAGTTGCTCGACGCCGAGCCGGACATCACCGTGGTGGGTACCGCAAGGGACGGCGTGGAGGCGCTGGAACAGGCGCGTGTGCTCAAACCGGATGCATCACCATGGATGTGAGGATGCCGAACATGGACGGCATCTCGGCGGTCCAGCAGATCATGAGCGCGCACCCGTGTCCGATCCTCATGTTCAGCTCGCTGATGCAGGAAGGCGCCGAGACCACGCTGAAAGCCCTCAACGCCGGCGCGATCGGCTTCATCACCAAAGAGCGCTCGTTTGTGCGTGCGAGCGGGGCGATATCGTCCGGACCTGGTCACCAAGATCAAGTCCATCCACAGCGCCCGCTCCGGCATCTTTCACAGCGCCCGCCCGGCGGGGGCCACGGCGACGGCACCCCCGGGCGTCCCGTTTTCAGGGGCCGACCTCGTCGTACTCGGCATCTCCACAGGTGGCCCGCTTTCCCTACAGAAGGTGATTCCGCTGCTGCCAGCGCATTTCCCCTTGCCCATCATCATCGTGCAGCACATGCCGCCCAAGTTCACCAAGACCCTGGCCGACAGCCTGAATGCGCAAAGCGCGATCAGCGTCGTCGAGGGCGTCGACGGCATGGCGCTGCGGCCCGGGACCGTGTGCATCGCCCCGGGAGGCAACGACAGCATCGTGGTTCGCAGCGGCGGGCAGATGCAGCTTCAGGTACTGAAGCCCATGAGCGCCTCGCGACGTTAACATTCTCTTTTCGACGCCGATACCCCGAACAGCCCGGCCAGCGGTCCCAACCGGGAGGAACGCAGTGCTGAAGGCGTCAGGATCGAACCCGTACTGTCTGGTCACGATGGCATTCTCACGAACGTAGCACCATGGAAAAATCAACGATCGCCGGTATCGGCGCGGGGCTTGTGCTCGTCTACGGGGCCATTTTCATGGGCACGGGATGGATCACCTTCTTCGATCCCGCCTCCTTCATGCTTGTGCTTGGTGGCGCCACCGCCGGCATGATGGTGAACTTCACGTTCGACCAGTTGAAGACCGTGCCGGCCGCGTTTAAAGACTTCCTCTCGTTCTCCGTCCCCCCCATGGGCAAGTACATCGAGGAGTTCGGCGAGCTCTCGCGTATCGCGCGCCGGGAAGGGCTGCTGGCGCTCGACCGCCGGCTCGAGGAAATCCAGGACCCCTTCTTGAAATTCGGTCTGGAGATGGCGGTCGACGGCATCGACGAGCGCGAGATCGACGAGATGATGCAGGCCAACCTGCAGACCGAGCTGAACGAACGCTCCTTCTCGGTCAAGATGTTTACAGCCTTTGGGGCCAACGCGCCGGCCTTCGGCATGATCGGGACGCTCATCGGCCTCATCCAGATGATGGGCAACCTTTCGGATCCCTCGCAGATCGGCGCCGGCATGGCCGTGGCTCTTGTGACGACCTTCCTGGGCTCGCTCTTCGCCAACTTGATGTTCCTGCCCATCGCCGAAAAACGCAAGCTCCAGGTGGCCGCCCTGCTCCGCCAGCGCGAACTGGTCCGGACCGGTGTGCTCGCCATCGTCCGCGGCGACAGCCCCAGCATGATCCAGAAACGGCTCCAGCTGCTGCTGACCTCGGCCGAACGCAGCTCCGTCGCCACCCCGGTCCAGGCGGAAGAAGTGTAGGGCTGGTCGATGGTCGATGGTTCCATCACCAATCGCTACTCGCTAATCGCTACTCGCTAATCCAATGGCCAAGATAGAAGAAGAACCCGCCCCATCCGCCCCGTTCTGGCTGGTGACCTATGGGGACATGGTGACGCTGCTGCTGACGTTTTTCGTGATGATCGTCGCCATGTCCGAGATCAAGAAGGATAAGATGATGGAGGCGATGAGTTACTTCAATGGGCGAAACAGCGTGTTTAATAACGCCCAGCCGGTGCCGGTCATCCCCCAGAAGGATCCTAAAGAGATTGAGGAGGAGAAACGCGAACAGGCGGATCGGGTGGAGGCGCTAATTGACTTCATAGAGACGGAAGGGTTGCAAGGGAGCGTCCAGGTGAACTACGAAGAGTCGACCGTGCACATCGTGATCACCGACTCGGTCATGTTTTCCTCCGGCAGCTCGCAACTGCTGGGCACGGCGCAGCGGGTGCTGGCCAAAGTTGCGGGGGTGGCCGCGGATACCAGCAACACGCTTACGGTGATCGGGCACACGGATAACATTCCGATTCGCACGTCCGCCTTCCCGTCCAACTGGGAGCTTTCGGCGTCCCGCGCGGCGTCCGTGGTTCGGTTCTTGCTGACGCAGTCCTCAGCCCTGCCGGCGGACCATTATCAGGCCATCGGAAGGGGTGAATTCCAGCCTGTGGCCACCAACCGAACCCCGGATGGCCGTAGCCGGAATCGTCGCATCGAACTCCTAATTAGTTTGAACCAATGGCAGAATCAGACGCAGCAAAAGGAGCGGGAGGTACTGACCCCATAGCTGGCGAAACGACCAAGGAAAAAGGAGGCGGGTTCCTGATGATCTTGTTGCCCATCCTGCTGGTATCCGCCGGCGGCGGCGCCTATCTGTCGTACGCGAATTACCCGACCATCGCGCAGATGGTGTACAATTTCGGCATCGAAGAAGAGGGCTCGGCGGAAGAAGAGGCCGGCGGGGAGGATGCCGGGATCCAGTACGGCGAGTTTTTGGAGCTGACCGATATCATCGTCAACCCGGCCGACTCAAACGGCCGCCGGCTGCTGATGGTAAGCCTTGGCATCGAGTCCATCGAGCCCACGCTGCTCGAAAGCATCACTGCCCGCGAGATGGTCGTCCGCGACACCATCATCAAGATCCTGGGCCGGCGTACGGTGGAGGACCTGGCCGCCATCGAACAACGCAACGTCATCAAGGGCGAGTTGCTCCAGGCCGTGAATGGCGTCCTGACGGAAGGCCAGATCAGCCGGCTATATTTCACACAGTACGTCCTCCAGTAACGCCCCCGGGCGAAGGCAAATCTCCGATACACATGTCCAAACTGCTCAATCAGAACGAGATCGATGCCCTCCTGGGCGTGAGCGATGAGAACGAGGCCAAAAATCTGGACCTCGACGAACTCAATTCACTCCTGCTTGCGGATCTTCACCGCAACGTCAGTCCCTACAATTTTAAACGTCCGCGTCTGTTCTCCCAGGATCAGATGCGTGTGATGAACCAGGTGCATGAGGCGTTCGCCCGCGACCTGTCGGTGTACCTCTCCGCGCAACTCCGCACCATCGTCGAGATCACGCTGACCGCGATGGACCAGGTGCTCTACTCAGAGTTCGTGATGTCCAGCGCGCACCCGTCGGCGTTATTCGTCGTCGAGGTGGTGGACCGCGGACAGCAGTTGGTGTTCGAGATGGACCCGCGGCTCGTGATCTTCACGATCGAGAAGCTGTTCGGCGGGCCGGGTCGATTCCTGCGGAAGCCGCGGGAGACCTCGCAAATCGAGCAACGAATCATGAGCAAGGTGATGGCGCGCGCCTTCCAGGAGTTAGAGAAGGCGTGGTCGCAGGTGGCCGAGATGCAGTTCAAGGAAACGGCCTTCGAATCCAACGCCGAGTTCGTGCAGATCATCCCCGGCTCCGAGCCGGCGATCATCGGCACCTTCGAGGTGCGGGTCTACGAACACCACTCGTTCATGAACGTCTGTTACCCGTACATCATGCTCGAACGGGTGCTGGGACGCGCCGGCATGAAGCAATGGCTTACCAGCGCGACCTCTGAAGTGGGCAAAGACGTACGCGACGAATACAACTTCACGCTCCGGACTATGGACGTGACCATGCGCGCCGAGCTGGGTAAAGCGACTCTGAGCATCACCGACCTGATGGGCCTGACGGAGGGAGATGTGATTTTACTTAAGAACAGAGCCGACGAGCCGATACAGGTATTCGTAGGAGAACTGCCAAAATTCAGGGCTAGCGCGGGCAAATCTGGCAATCAGCGCGCGATCCGTGTCGTTGATGTTTTACCAACTGATTTATTAGGGACCAGTAATCATGACTGATTCGCAGATCCTGTCGCATTATGCCGATCAGGCTGCCGAAAGCCTGAGCGATTTTGTCGGCACTCTCCTCGGAAAAGAAGCGCTCGTGACAACCCGACCGCCGGCGCATGTGACGCCGGCCGATGTGTCGAGTGAGGCGGCGGCCCAGTATACGGTGCTCAGTAAAGGGACCGGGAATGAGGCGTTTGCGGTGCAGCTGCCGGCCGACTGGCTGGCGCCGTTCTCGCAGGCCATGCTCGGCATCGAGCTCTCGCCCACCGATCCGGATTCGGCGGACCTCTTCGTCGAACTGGCCTCGCAGGCGTTCGGCGCGGTGCGCAACGTCCTCGGACGCAGCGTCTCCATCCCCGAGGTATACTTCGAGGCCCTCGCGCCGGGTGCGCCCGTGCCGGCGGACCGCCTGCAGGCGAACCTCGTCCGGATCCCCTTCGACCTCCGCACCGAGGCCGGCTCGTTCACCGGCAGCATCACGTTGTCCGACGCGATCCTTTCCGCATTACCCGTACCTCCTTCCGAAACTGCAGAAGTCGTCATGCCAGGATCTCCGTCACCCGCTAAAAAGCCGCCTGTCGATGTCTCACAGGCCTCGTTCCCCGATCTGGGAAGAGAACGCATTGTCAACGAAGGCGGCGGTGGCAACTTCCAGATGCTCGCCGAAGTGGAGTTAAACGTCACGGTCGAACTCGGCCGGCGTAACATCCCGCTCTCCGATGTGCTCCGTCTGACGACAGGTAGCGTCATCGAGCTCGAAAAGCTGGTGGGCGAACCGTTGGAGATCTACGCCAACGGACGACTCATCGCCGAGGGGGAGGCCGTGGTGATCGACGAGCAGTTCGGCGTTCGCGTCACCAACCTGGCGGCGGCCCGTCAGCGCGCCGGCGCCTTTATGTAGGCGTGCCGGCTGGCACCGTATTCGCAATCGGGTTCATGCCCGTCCAGCGCTTGCCCTTCGTGGCGGCGGCGCTTCACTTCGCATGAACAACGTGCCAGCCTGTGAGCAAATTCTTCCCCTTCACCCCCCCGCCCCCTACCACGGCCTCGCCGTCGCAGGTAAATCGATCGGTCCTGAAGCGGATTATCTTTTTTGCCGCCGCCCTGCTGTTGCTCTGGGTGGCGCTGCAGCTCAAGCCGGCCCCCGGCCCGATCCGCGACACGTCCAGCCTCTACTCCGAAAACACCGGCGCGGCTGCCCCCGAAGCCGTAGCCGATGAACCCGCGCCGTTTCGGGTCGCCCCCCTCCTGACAGCCCTCGTGCTGGCCGCGTTGCTGGGATTCGCCTATTACCGCTACCGGCATACCGGAGCGGTCTCCGAGGCGTCTCACCCCATCGAACTCATCGCCCAGCAGTCCCTCGGGCCCGGCCAGGAACTGCGTATCGTGCGCTGCGCCGGCCAGACGCTCCTCCTCGGGGTGACGTCCAATCAGATCTCGCTCATCGACCGCCTCCCCGCCGACCTCCCCGAAACCCCGGCCGCCCCCGCCCCCGAACCGGCTGTCGCCCGTCCGGATTTCTCGACCTTTCTCTACCGGGCGATCCGGTCCTCCTCGAATGGAAACTGACGCCATGCTGATACAAAGCCGGTACTCCGATCTTCTGCGATTCCTGGCGCGCGCCGGCCTCCTGCTGTGTACGATCGGTACGCTACTGGCCCATGACGCTCACGCGCAGAGCGTTCCTGCCACCGCGCCGTCGCCGGTCTTTAACCTGCTGCCCACGATCCAGAATGCAGACGGCGAGGAGGACTACGCCCTGCCGATCCAGATGCTGCTGCTGGTGACCGTGTTGTCGGTCGCGCCGGCGATTGTCATCATGACCACCAGCTTCACGCGACTGATCGTCGTGTTCGGGCTCCTGCGGACGGCGCTCGGCACCCAGCAGGCGCCCCCGAACCAGCTGATCGCCGGCCTGTCGCTTTTCCTGACGTTTTTTATCATGCACCCCACGCTCAGTACGATCCACGATACAGCCCTCGCGCCCTACATCGCCGGCGAGATCGCGCAGAAAGAAGCCTTCGACCGGACGGTCGGCCCGATGAAGGCGTTCATGCTGTCGCAAACGCGCGAAAAGGACCTGATGTTGTTCATGGACCTGGCGAAGGTGCCGGCGTTTAATTCCCCGGAAGACGTCCAGCTCCACATCCTCATCCCGGCTTACGTCATCAGCGAGCTCCGCATCGCATTCCAGATCGGCTTCATGATCTTCCTCCCCTTCCTCATCGTGGACCTCGTCGTCGCCAGCGTCCTCATGGGTATGGGCATGATGATGCTCCCCCCGATCATGGTGTCCCTCCCCCTCAAACTCCTGCTCTTTATCCTCTCCGACGGCTGGTACCTGATCGTGGAATCCATCATCCGTGGCTACACGGGAACCTGAAATAATGAAAAGTGAAAAGTGAAAAGTGAAAAGTGAAAAGTGAAAAGTGAAAAGTGAAAAGTGAAAAGTGAAAAGTGAAAAGTGAAAAGTGAAAAGTGAAAAGTGAACGGTTGAACATTAAACCTTGAATATTAAACCAACCAGATGAACACCGACGTCGCGCTATTCTGGGTGCAGGAGGCTATCCGTACCGCTTTGATGATCATCGCGCCCTTGCTGGGCACGGCGCTCGTCGTGGGGCTACTGGTAAGCCTGTTTCAGGCCATGACCTCGATCCAGGAGATGACCCTCTCGTTCATCCCGAAGATCCTCGCCATCGCCGTCGTGCTGCTGTTACTGGCGCCCTGGATGCTGGAGATGCTGACCGACTTCACGACGCATGTAATGCAATTCATCCCCCAGGTCTCGCGGTGACAATCGTCACAATCATGCACGGACTTGTTTCACGGTACTAATCGATGGTACGGGGGGCTTGCATGGAGACGCAATGTGTTGCGTCTCCACGGTTTTTTAAACCGGCATTATTACCCGTTTGTGGCCGTTAATCGCTAATCGCTAATCGCCATTTTGTCCATCCTCGATCCGCATTACCTGCTGTACATCTTCCTGGTGTTCGTACGGATCGCCGGCTTGCTCATGGCTTCGCCCTTTTTCGAGCAGCCGTTTATACCGGTGCGGGTGAAAGTGATGCTCGCCATCACGATGGCGTACGGTCTGGCCGGCATCGTGCCGATGCCCGAGGGGCTGACGCCGACGGTGCCTATCGCGCTCGCGTATTACGTGATCGTGGAGGCGCTTACGGGGGCGGTGCTCGGGCTCGCGGCGCGGTTCATCTTTTTTGCGATCCGGTTTGCCGGCGACTTCATCGGCTTTCAGATGGCGTTCAGCATCTCGCAGGTCATCAGCCCGGCGGATGGCCAGGCGTCGAACCCGATCAGCAACCTGTTGACGATGCTCACCCTACTGCTTTTCCTGATCCTGGACGGGCATCATCAGGTGATCAGGGCGCTAAATGCGTCCTTCTACGTGGTGCCGCTCGCCGGCGCGGACTTGCACCTGGCCGGCCCGGTGATGATGTCGTGGACGGGCGATCTGTTTGTGACGGCGCTGCGGCTCGCGGCGCCGTTTATGCTCACCATCTTCCTGGTGGACATGACGCTGGGGATCTTCGCCCGCGTGGCTCCGCAGACCGAGATCTTCTCCCTGAGCCTTTCGCTCAAGCTGCTGGTCGGCCTCGCGATCACCTTTTTCTACGTCCAGCATTTCCTCCCCATCGTCCCCGAGCTCTTCGTGCAGATGGTGGAGGACATGTCCGCTATGATCGAGGCCATCGCTCCCCGATAAGGCTTGACACGCGGCAGATGACGCGTCACGCCAAGCCGGAAAAAAGGGTTTGGCACGAGATGCATTTTTTCCGGTTCGCCGGCTCACGACGCTTCCTTATCCAGGTCTTCCGACGATGGCAGAAAAAGACGAACGCACAGAGGACCCCACATCAAAACGGAAGTCCGACTCCCGCAGCCAGGGCCAGGTCTTCAAGTCGCAGGAGGTGCTGTCGGTCGGCATGTTGCTGATCGGCATCAGCGTGCTTGCAGGCGGCGCCGGCTGGGGCTTCGAGCGGATGCAGAATATCATGTCCGACCTGCTTTTTGCGTCCAGCCAGACGAGCCTGGACAGCGCCTCGGTCCAGAGCCTCTTTCGCGATTTGATCCTGCGTACAGGCGCGATCATTCTCCCGTTCCTACTCATCCTGATGGCGACGGGGGTCGTACTCAACATCGCCCAATCCGGATGGAACTTTACCGCCAAGCCGCTGGCCCCAAAATTAAAGAAGGTCAGCATCATCAACGGCGCGAAGCGCATCTTCTCGAAGACCGGGCTTTTCAACTTCTTCAAGTCGTTCCTCAAAATTGCCATCGTCGGCCCGATCGCCTACTTCCACATCGAAGGCCTGTTTCCCCATATTCTGTTACTACACACCCTGCCGCTGCCGGCCATCTTCAGCGCGGCGGCTGTCTGGATCATGGGCCTGTTTTTTAAGATCATCTCGATGCTCGTCGTGCTGAGCATAATCGATGTCGCCTACGAGCGGTTCAAATTCAAGGAGAACCTGAAGATGTCCAAGCAGGAAGTGAAGGACGAGCGGAAGCAATCCGAGGGGGATCCGAAGGTCAAGAAGCAGCGCTACAAGCTGGCCATGAAACTGCTACGCCGGCCGCGGCTGGACCACGCCGTGAGCAAGGCGGATGTGGTGATCACGAACCCGACGCACTACGCGGTGGCGCTCCGGTACGACCCCGGCGTGGCGCCGGCGCCGCAGGTGCTCGTGAAGGGGATCCGCAAACGGGCGCTCCGCATCCGCGACCTGGCCATCGCTGAGGGCATCCCGGTGATCGAAGAGCCGCCGTTGGCCCGCGCTTTGTATCGCAGCGTTCCAGAAGAACACATCATACCCGAGGACCTGTACCCGGCCGTCGCGACGATCCTCGCTTCCATCTACCGGAAGCGTAAGGGCGGCGTCCCGAAAGCAGGATGACAACGCCTCTCTAACGCACGCCGGGCGCACGCCGCTCGCCGACAACTCCAATCCCCGTGGCACGTCTACTTCCTTCCGGCTCGCCCACCCTCGAGGCACCGCCGGCATTCAAGCTGTTCAACGGCGAAGGCCTGATGGCCGTCACGATGATCATGATTCTGTTCGTGATGGTCGTGCCCTTGCCGGGCTTCGTGTTGGACATGCTGCTCGCGACGAACATCGCCCTGAGCATTGGCATCTTGCTCACGGCGTTTTACGCCGTCCGGCCGCTGGAATTCGCGATCTTCCCGGGCTTGTTGTTGATGACGACGCTCTTCCGGCTGTCGCTGAACGTCGCCTCCACCCGCCTCATCCTGAGCGAGGGCGAGGCCGGCCAGCTGATCACCGCCTTCGGCCAGTTCGTCGTCGCGGGCAACTACGTCGTCGGCGCGATCATCTTCCTGGTGTTGGTGATCATCAACTTCGTCGTCATCACAAAAGGCTCGGGCCGTATCGCGGAGGTGGGCGCACGCTTCACCCTGGACGCCATGCCCGGCAAGCAGATGGCGATCGACGCCGAGTTAAACGCCGGCCTGATCGACGAAACCGAGGCCCGGCAGCGGCGCGAGGAGGTCTCCCGCGAGGCCGACTTCTACGGCGCGATGGACGGCGCGAGCAAGTTCGTCCGCGGCGACGCGGTCGCCGGTCTGATCATCACCGCAATCAACATCGTCGGCGGCCTGATCGTCGGCATGCTCCAACAGGGCATGTCCTTTACCGATGCCGCCGAGACCTTCGTGCTGCTTTCGATCGGCGACGGCCTCGTCGCCCAGATCCCCTCGCTGCTCATCTCGACATCGGCCGGTCTCATCGTCTCCCGCGCCAGCAACGCCTCGAACTGGGCAAGTGAGTTCAAGACACAGCTCTTCAACAAGCCCCATCCGATCCTCATCACCGGTCTGTTTCTGGCCGCGCTCGGCCTCGTCCCCGGCCTGCCGTTGTTGCCGTTCTGGCTGCTGGCCGGCGCCATGGTGCTCCTGGGCCGCCACCGGATCGTCGAGGATCTCCGCAGCGCCGACGAGCACGCCACGCTGGCCGGCGCGCCGGCGCCGAGCGAGATGCCCGATACCGCGACCGACCTGTTGCTTGTGGATCCGCTCGAACTCGAAATAGGCTACGCGCTCATCTCGATCGTCGACCCCAATCAACAGGGCGACTTGCTGGACCGGGTGCGGATGCTGCGTCAGCAGCTGGCGCTCGAGCTGGGCATCGTCATCCCGCCCGTGCGCATCCGCGACAACGTCAGCATGGGCGCCAACCAGTACGCCATCAAGCTGCGCGGCAACCCGATCGGCGAAGGCGAGATCATGCCGGGGTATTACCTCGCGCTGTTGCCCGACGACATCAAGAACCCGCCGTCCGGCATCAAGGTCAAGGACCCCACGTTCGGGCTCCCGGCCCTGTGGATCGCCGAACGCAACCTGCCGGAGGCCGAACGCCTCGGGCTGACGGTGGTCGAGGGGCCGGCCGTGATCACCACGCACCTGCTGGAGGTACTCCGCAAAAACGCCTACCGGTTGCTCGACCGGCAGGAGGTGAAGAAGCTGGTGGACAAGGTTTCCGAAACGGCGCCGGCACTGGTGGAAGAGTTGTCGCCCAACCTGCTGTCCGTGGGCGCCATCCAGAAAGTCTTGAAGCGGTTGTTGCAGGAAACGGTGCCCATCCGGGACCTCGTCACGATCCTCGAATCGCTGGCGGACCACGCAACACTCACCAAAAACATCGATGTGCTCACCGAATACGCCCGCGCGGCGTTGTCGGCGACGATCAGCCGGCAATACGCCGGCACGGACGGTACGCTCCACGCGATCGTGCTGGCCCCCGAATTGGAACAACTGTTGCTCGAAAAGGCCCAACAGGGCGAGCTAAATCCGAGCACGCTCGGGCTGCAACAGGCCGAGATGGAACGCCTCGTCAAAGAGGCCGATCGGCTGACCAAAAAGCTTATCAGTAACGCCCGCGCGCCGGTGCTCCTCACGTCGCCCGTGCTTCGCGCCACGCTGTTCAACTTCCTCTCGCCCATGCTGGCGGACATCACGGTATTGTCGTACAACGACCTGATCCCCAGCATCTCGGTAGAGGTCATCGAGCCACTCAAATTGAAGCAACTGGCCTGATCCCGTCTGGCGGGTACCGACCGGTCATTTCACTACGCTAGTCTTTTTTCCACATTAGGATTTCGCCGTACATGAAAGTCAAAACACTCACCGGCACCAGCATCCATGCGGCGCTGATCGAAGCGCGTCGGTTGCTGGGCGACGACGTGGTGCTTCTCGAATCCATTCCCGCCGAGGGCGACACCCCGGCGCGCATCACTGTGATGGTCGATGTGCCGGCCAATCTGAACGCCGGCCGTAGGCTGCCTCAGCAGACGCCGGCGAAACCGCTCGCCGAACCCGCGGCGGCGGGGTATGGCTACGCTCGGACACAGAACCGGACACAGAACCGGACACAGCCCCGGCCGCGCGCCGTCGAACAGCCGCAGCACGCCCATGCCGGAGGCGCAGCGACATCCGACGCCGGGTTATTCTCCTACGATCTACCGCCGACGACCCGCCCACCCGCCGAACAGCGAGCCGTCGTGCCCGCCACGGGCGGCGGTCCAGCCGCCGGGCGCAACCGGCTCTATACCGGCACGATGCCCTCGGGGTCGAACATGCCGCAGCCGGCGCAGGCCCTCGTGCCCACGCTGCCCGAGCGGCTCGAAGAGTTGCTCGAGGCCCAGCTCCGTGTCCTGCACGAACGGCTGGATATGCTGGATCGGCGCTTCGAGAGCTCGATCATCGGCGCCGGCCAACGCTGGATGGCCAACGTGTATTACGCGAAGCTGCTCCGCCAGGGCATGCGCCCCTCCACCGTGACCCGCCTGTTCGACGCGCTCATCACCCGCGGGTACGAGCCCGATGGGGATCGAGAGAAGGTCCGCTGGGCGCTCGCCCAGGAGATTCGCCTCGCGCTCGAGCCCACCGTCTCCAAGCGGTACAACGGCCCCCTGATGATGATCGGGCCGAGCGGCGCCGGCAAGACCACGACCCTGCTCAAACTGGCCAAACATCCCAGCTTTTTTGGCCGGCATCACACGACGGTGATCTCGATCATGCCGGAGGACGACCGCGCCCTGCCGTACCTCAACCCGACCGACTACTTTCGGCAGTTCGGCATTCCCGTCCAGAGCGTGCGCACTCCCGAGGAGATGATCCAGGCCCTGGACCGCGCCCAGACCTTCGAAAAAGTACTCATCGACACCCCCCCGCTGCCGGTCCACGAAGCCGCCGCCCGTAAGACGCTCCAGCACCTCAAACGGCTCGTCGAGCCGCTGATGCCGCTTCAAGTGCATCTGGTGCTCAACGCCACGCGGGCGCTGGAGGACTTCGACCCCGACTACCTCAAGCGGATGCCCCTCCAGCCGGACGCCGTGGCGCTCACGCACCTCGACGAGACACGGAGCTGGGGCCGCATCGCCGAATGGATGATCCAGATCCAACTTCCCGTTCAGTTCGCCTCCTCGAGCCCGCGCATCCCAGATGGGGTCGGCGCGTTTTCGCCGAGCTGGTTTGTCGAGGAGATGATGCAGCTGATGTAGGTTGCAGGTTCCAGGTTGCAGGTTCCAGGTATTTAAATGACGTTACGCAGCGGCGGCCAGAAACGGGTAAAAACGCCGGTTTCCAAACCGTAGAGACGCAAAACGTTGCGTCTCCTCGCAGACCCGGCGTAACGCCAGTATTTAATAGCAATTCATGAAACGTACTTCAACGATTATCGCCGTCGCCAGCGGGAAAGGCGGGGTCGGCAAAAGCATCGTCAGCGTCAACCTCGCGGAGACCCTCGCGGCCGAGGGGCATCAGGTGGCGCTGATCGATGTAGACCTCGGCCAGGGAGCGTGTGCGCTGCTGCTCAACGAGCAGCCGGCCGGGAGCGTCATCGACCTCGTCCGCAAGACCACCCGGAAGGAGCAGGTGCTTCATCGCACCGCCGCCGGCATCACCTTGATCATGGGCGCCGCCGAGGCGGGGCGAACCGAGACCCGCGAGGGCCGGCTGTTCGACGCGCTGGACGAACTCATTCACGAGCTCCGGCAGGACCACGCCTTCATCATTCTGGACGCCCCCGCCGGCACCGAAGGCGCCGTGCGCTGGGCCATGGACCGCGCCGACGTGGGCATGCTCGTCCTCGTGGGCGAGCCCACCGCCATCTCCGACGCCTACCGGCTGGCGCGGATGATCTGGGAATTCGACCCGGACTATCCGATGTGCGCGGTCGTCAACTTCGCCGACTCCGAGGAGGACGCCACCAGCGTCGCCGATCGATTTGGGAAGGTGACGCGTCACTTCACCGGCCGGGCAACTAATTACTTGGGTTGGGTACCTTTTTCCCCGCTCATCCGACGCTCGGTGTCCGTCCAGGAGCCGGCCGTACGCACGCCCGGCCCGGTTCAAGAAGCCTTTCGCACCATGTGCCACAACCTCGTGAAGGGGCGGCAGCTAGCGCTCGAGCCGATCAGCTTCAACTGAACGCGTGGGACGCCGGCGGCGTGACACATTCGCCACATGCATCCCTCATCCGCTGGCACACATCTTGTCTTTTTCCAGCACATCACCTTCTCGTCTATCCTACGAACGATGCAAGCCCTTTTCATCCAACTCAGCGGCCTCGTCGGCGTGGTCAGTTTCTTGAATCTGATCTGGAACAACGCTTCGATAGAACGCACCCTCTTCGTGAGCGTGGGCCTGGGCGCCCTGGTGTATTTGATCCTCACGATCGGCGGTAGCCTCATCCAGCGCATCCTCCTCTCGATCCCGGCAACTGCACAGACCGAAGACGCCAGAGTGTCCTCCGAGACCGTGAGCGAGCGATGAGCCGCATCCGTCCGACCCGTGACACGCTGAGCCCACTGCCCTTTTCTCGCCGCCGATATCCGTATACGTCCCCATGACGCACGACCTTCAAAGCCTCGCCGCACTCCATGCCGCCGCGCCGACTCCAAAGAATCGGGAAGCCGTCGTGATCGCCGCGATCCCCCTGGTCCGTTCACTCGTTGGCCGGCTCAGCATCCCCGATCATCCACTGGCCTCGCGAGAGGACCTGGAAAATGTCGGCCTGCTGGGGCTGCTCCAGGCGCTGGACGGGTATGACCCCGAGCGCGGCACCCCTTTCGTTTCCTATGCCTATGGCCGCATCCGGGGGGCGCTGGTGGACTATCTCCGCTCCATCGACGCCCTGCCCCGCGAACGCCGGCGCCAGCTCGCCGAAGCCCAACAGGCCGTCGAAACCCTGCGCCAATCCCTCGGCGCCGAACCACACGATCATGAGGTGGCCGAGTACCTCGGGCTCACCTTGCCCGACTACCATACCCTCCTCACCGACGCCCAGTGCCGCTTCGCGCTCTCGCTCTACGACACCGCCAGCAGCGAGGGCGAACAAACCGTCGTGGAGACGCTCCCCAACGACGATGCCATGATCGCCTTCGACCGGATCGAGAAGGCATCGCTCCATGCCTACCTCAGCACGCTCATCAAAGAACTCCCCGAACGCGAACAGACGATCCTCGCCCTGTATTACTTCGAAAGCCTCACGTTGCGTGAAATCGCAGAGCTGCTCAGCCTCACCGAAGCCCGCATCTCGCAGATCCTGGGTAAGGTGCTCGCCACGCTCCGTAACCACCTCGCCAACAGCAAGTCGCTCGTAAGCTGAGCCTCCCGGAGCCTCGGCGGATGCTTCGCACCAATTCTTCAGGGCTTCGCCGGCCGCTTTCGAACAAAACGGCAGTCGCGTAGTAGTAGCCCGCTCGAAATTCGACGCTACTAAACGGCCCCCTTGTCGCCACCCCTGTGCGGCGAGGAGCCGGAAGATTGTTTCACCCCACGTAGCGGCCATCCAGCACGCGGTTCAGGCCGTGCACCGGGACGGTACCGGCAGCAGGCCCTGTTCGCGACCAATCCTTAGCGGCAAGCGTATTTTATGGGAATGATGAACAAAATGAGGGAGAACACGAAGTATGTGTTGTACTTCCTCGTCATCTCATTCGGTGTGTTGTGGATGTTGCAAGATACCGGAATGTTCGACGTCGTCGGGACGGCCGGGACTGACATCATCGTCGTGGACGGCGAGGTGATCAGTTACGAGCAATACAGCAACGTGCTCAACAACCAGCTCGATAGCTACCAGCGCAGCAACGGGGAAAGCATGTCGCCCCAGATGCTGGATAATACGCGGGACATGGTCTACAATCAGCTTGTGGACGGCCTGCTGATCGAGAAGGAGATGGACCGGCTCGGGATCACCGTGACCGACGAAGAGCTGTACGACCTGGTGCTGGGCGACAACCCGCATCCGATGGTCGCCAGCACGCCGGCCTTCAGCGACGGCCAGGGCGGCGTGGACCGCAACCTGATCCGCAGCTATCTGGAAGATGTGGAGGCCAGCCAGAGCTGGATCGTGTTCGAGGAGCAGCTGCGCGACGTGCGCCGGCGTGAGAAGCTGCAGAAGTTGATGGAAGCCACCGTCCATATCTCCAACCAGGATGTAGAGGAAGAGTATCAGCGCCGCAACCGCAAGGTGAACGCCCGCTACCTCGCCCTACGTTACGCCGCGGTGCCAGATGACTCGATCGCCTTCGCCGATCGTGATATCCGCAGCTTCTACGACGCCAACCGCGAGGAATTCAAACGCAAGCAGGCCTATACGCTCAAGTACGTGAGCATCCCACGGGCCCCTTCGAAGGAAGACACCCTCGCGATCCTGACCGAGCTCGAGCAGCTCAAGACGACCTTTGCGGCAGCCGAAGACGACTCGCTCTTCCTCGCCCGTCATGTCTCCGACCTGCCCTATACAAGCGCCTTCTTCAAAGCGGACGATCTAGAAAAAGAGGTCTCCGCGCTGGTGTATGATGACCTCACGCCCGGCCGCATCGTCGGGCCGCTGCTCGTGGGCGATTCGTATCGGATCATCAAGATCCAGGAGACGGCCCCGAGCGAAGAAACCGTCGTCCGCGCCCGCCACATCCTCTTCCGCACCTCCGGCGCAGACGATGCCGCCAATGCGGCAACCCGTCAGCAAGCCATCGAAGTGCGGGATCGCATCCGCAATGGGGAAGACTTCGCGACGATGGCCCGGCTCTTCAGCAGCGACAACTCGAACTCGAACGCCGGCGGCGATCTCGGCTGGTTCGGTCGCGGCGCCATGGTCGAGCCCTTCGAAAACGCGGTCTTCGCCGCCACTGTCGGCCAGGTGGTCGGCCCCGTCGAGACGTCTTTCGGGCTCCACCTCATCGAGGTCACCCAGCGCAGCGAGCAGGATGTGCGGCTGGCCGTATATGCCCAGCGCGTCACCCCGAGCATCGACACTGAAACCGCTATCGTCGAACGCCTGGACGACTTGCTGTATTTTGCCACCGAAAGCGGTGACTTCGCCGTTGAAGCGGAAAGCCGCGGCCTGACGGTCAGCGAGGTGCAGGTTCAGAAAGACCAGGCCTTCATCCCCGGTCTCGGCAACAGCCGGATGCTGCACAACCTCATGGAAGCCGGCCGGCTCGAAGCGTACAGCGAAGTCGTCGAACTAGACAACAGCTTCGTCCTCGCGCAGCTCGTCGATATCCTGCCTGAAGGCTACCGCTCGTTTGATGAGGTAAAGGCCGAAATCGAACCCCGCGCCCGGCTGGCTCGGAAAGAGGATATCCAGTTCCAGAAACTGTCGGATGCCGTATCGCAACACGGCTTCGAAGGCGCCGCCGGCCCGCTCAACACCACGCACCGCGTGGCGTCGCTGGTCACCTATGCGACACGCGCCGTCAGCGAACTGGGCAACGACCTCGCGTTTAAAGGCCTTGTGCTTGCCATGGACCAGGGAAAGGTATCGGAAGTGACCCGGGGCGCCAACGCAGCCTTCATCGTACAGGCCACGGAAGTCGTGGTCCCGCCGGCCATCTCGGAAGCCGAACGCGAACGCCTGCGCAACGAACTGCTCATGCAGCGCCGTCAGCAGGTCACCACCGAATGGCTGACCGCACTCCGCGACCAGGCGGATATCGAAGACCGCCGCCGGCTCTTTCTACAGTAAAAGGGTTTAAGGATTAAGGTTCGAGGTTTAAGGTACTGCCCCTTGAACCTCGAACCTTAATCCTCAAACCCTTCGCCATGTCCAGATTTACCCTCCTGCTTCTCCTCCTCGCCGCCTGCTCTTCCGCCGCTCCACAACGGGAGCCCGCGTCCTACGCCGTCGTGAAAGCCCGCATCTGGACGGGCAACCCGGCTCAAAAGTGGGTCGAAGCCCTGCGAGTAGAGGGCGGCCGGATCGTCTACTCCGCCGAAACCCCATGAGGCGGATCCTGCTCCTGGCGCTCGTGCTGATGGCCCACACGGCGAACGCCCAGTCGTGGCTGGATGCCGCCATGCGCGATGTGGATACCCTGGCGTCCCCGGTGATGGCGGGCCGCGGGTATGAGGGTGATGGCCACCTCCGCGCCGCCGCCTACATCGAGTCGGCGTTTCGCGAGGCCGGCCTGCAGCCCACCGGCGCCGGCTACCGGCAGCCGTTTACCTTCACGGTCGACCTCGTTCGTGGGACGCCTGAGTTGCACCTGAACGGGCGGTCGATCCCACCGGGCCGCGGCTTTTTACCCATCGCCTCCAGCCCCTCGGCTTCGTATGCGGGCGACGCCCGACTGGTGCGAGCCGGCGCCGGGCTCTACGCCCCAGAGGCCGGCATCAACGACTATGCGGGGGTGGATGCCGCCGGCGCTATCGTGGTGTTGGAAGAAGCACTCCCCACGCCGGCGCCCGAGGGGATGCCGCCGGCGGCCCGCACCCTGCTCTACCGTGTGGAGGCCGCGGCCGCCATGGGCGCGCGCGCCGTCTTCTTCCTGAGCGAGACCTTATCCCACGGTCCCTTTCCGCAGAACACCTCCATTCCCGGCTTCCTCATCCAGCGCGGCTACTGGCCCGAAGTGGGAATCGAAGGATCGCGTGATGTCGCTTATACCCTCACGACCGCTCAGGATGTGCCCACCGAGACGCACAACGTCGTCGCCTTTTTGCCCGGGACAGAGCTACCCGATCGGTACCTCCTCGTGACAGCGCATTTCGATCATGTCGGCCAACTCGGTCCTCAGGTGTACTTTCCTGGCGCCAACGACAATGCGAGCGGCGTGGCCATGATACTGAGTCTGGCGCGCCATTTCGCGCGAGAGCCGTTGCGTCGCTCCCTCCTCTTCGTGGCCTTTTCCGGCGAGGAACAGGGATTGATCGGCTCCCGCGTGATGGCGGCGGAGCCCCCCGTCCCGCTCACTTCGATCGACTTTCTGCTCAACATGGACATGGTGGCCTCGGGGCAGGACGGCGTGATGGCCGTGGGCGGCGCCGATTTCCCGGATGCCTTTGCGCTGCTTACGGCGTCCGCCTCCACGGGGGACGCTTCGGGCAACGTCGGACGGATCGGCAAACGGCCTAATGCGCCCAACAGTGATCACTACCCCTTCCTGATGGCCGGCGTGCCCGGGTTCTTCCTCTATACCAACCGCGGCACCCAGCCCTACCACAGCGTGGACGACGTGCCGGAGACGCTCGAGTGGGACGACTTCGAGGCCGTTTTCGAGCTCTCCAGGGCCTTTCTGCGCCGGTTCGACGCCGGCGATTGACGCGTCACACCTCCAGCGTGCCGCGATAGACCACATCCGCCGGCCCTTCCAGGTACAGGTCCCGCACCTCGCTGGCCTCCAGTTGAAACCCCACCCGGAGCACCCCGCCCGGCATCGTCACCTCCACCTCGTCGGTATCGATACGCGTTTCGAGGCGCGCCACGACGGCAGAGGCCATGGCGCCCGTGCCGCATGCCAGGGTTTCCGCCTCCACCCCTTTTTCGTGGGTGCGGACGGTGATCCGGGCGGGATGGCCCGCCCCGCCGCGGTCGTCAACCTGGACGAAGTTCACGTTGGCGCCCGCCGGCTGCAGGGCCGGGTCTTTTCGTACGGCCGGGCCCCACCGCTCCACGGGAGCATGCGTCACCTCGTCCACGAAACACACCGCGTGCTCCGTCCCTGTCCAGATGAAATGGCAGGCGCCGGCGCTCCGCGCGCTCTCGGACGCCAGCCGGATGGCCCGGGAGAAGCGCTCGGGCGGGCGCACGAAGAGGCGGACGGGATCCGACGCGGCCGGCCCCGCGACGGCACGGTAGACGCCGGCGTCGGACTCGAACACCAGCGTCTCGTCCATCATCCCGGCCAGACGCGCGAACCGCACGAGGCACCGGGCGCCGTTGCCGCACATCGTCCCCAGACTGCCGTCGGCGTTGTAGTACCGCATCCTGAAATGCGCCTCCGGCCCTTCGGGAGTCGAAAACGCCAGGAGGCCATCCGCCCCCACCCCGGTGCGTCGCGGGCAGAAGCGACGGGCGAGATTGGACAATTCCTCGGCGTTGAAATAATAAAACCGATTATCGATCACGATAAAATCATTGCCGGCGCCGTTCATTTTGGTAAACTCCAGGACAAGCGCGCGTGGGGACGTCATACTGTTGATCGCTGAGTGCGGGTGGCGTATTGTGGAGGGGTCGTGAACATTGTGCCGGCTCGTGCCGTAGGCCATGCAGAAACCAGATATCCACCCGGCCAGTTAATGGGTGGAGCCAGGCTCTGCGAGCGGCGTGCGCGCATGCTGTCGGTTACATCGCGGTGCGTTACACGACCCAGCTTGTGATACGGCAAGGATAACAAGACACCTTTAACGAGGCGCTTGTACTTCAGAGCCGGTTATTGTCTCCCTTTACCTAACGTTTCGCCAATCGTCAATTTGACTGAAAAAAAACTGATTATCGACCGTGTCGAGCCGTTGTTGCTGTACGGCTTCAACGACACCCACCTGAGAAAGATTGAAGCGGCCTTTCCCAGCACCCAAATTACCGCGCGGGGCAACCAGGTGATGATGCGCGGTGCTACGAGCGATGTAGACCATGTCGAGCGTGTTTTGAACGAACTCGTTCTCGTGCTGAACAGGAACAAGCAACTCACTGACAACGATGTCGAGACCGTTCTGGCTGTGTCTACAAGCGGGGGGTCCTCCCTGCCGGCGGACACGCTCGCCGAGGATGTCGTGCTCTTTACGCCAAACGGCGGCGTAGTCAAAGCCAAGACCGCGAATCAGCGCAAGCTGGTGGCTGTGGCGCGGGACAACGACCTTGTGTTTGCCGTCGGGCCTGCCGGCACGGGTAAGACCTATACGGCCGTCGCCCTCGCCGTCGCGGCGCTCAAGACGCGTCAGGTGAAACGCATCGTGTTATGCCGGCCTGCCGTCGAAGCCGGCGAACGCCTCGGCTTCCTGCCCGGCGATTTCCGGGACAAGGTGGATCCTTACCTCCGCCCTCTGTACGACGCCCTCGAGGATATGCTCTCGCACGACAAGCTCGCCAATTACTTGGAGCAACACATCGTCGAGATCGTGCCGCTGGCGTACATGCGCGGGCGCACCCTCAACTCGGCATTTGTGATCCTGGATGAGGCACAAAACGCCACGCGTCAGCAGATGAAGATGTTTCTGACGCGGCTGGGCGCCAACAGCCGGGCGATCATCACGGGGGATGTGACGCAGACCGATCTGCCCAGCCTGGAACAGAGCGGACTTGTCCAGGCCCAGCGTATCCTGGAAGGAGTCGATGGCATCGCGTTCGTCCACTTCAATCGGACGGATGTCCTTCGCCATCGTCTCGTGAAGGACATCATCGACGCCTACGAGCGCCACGCGGAAACACAGCCTGTGCCGCCAAACGGCAGGCATTGAGGGTGTGCTGAACCCCGAGGGCAGGGCTCATTTCGGCCAGACCACGACGCCGGTTTTGTCGATGTAGGCGGTTTCCCCTTCGATCTGTACTCGGGCCAGGCCGCTGACGAAGCTCCAGGCCCGGCTGAAGCGGGGCTGGATGGCGTAGACGCCATCCGGCCCGATGAAGCCCCACAGGTTGCCGTAGCGGACCAGCGCGAGGCCTTCCGAGAAGTCGTTGGCGAAATCGAACTGTACGTCCACTGCCAGCTCGCCTTGTTTGTCCAGGAAGCCCCACAGACCTTCCTGGTAGACACGCGAGAATCCGCCGACGTAGCTAAACACCTGGCCGTACGGCGCTGTAAACAGGATGGCCCCGCTGCGATCGATAAAGGCATAACTTCCATCGACGTGCACCAGGCCCAGGCCTTCCGAGAAAGCCTTCGCCGCGTCGAAGCGCGGCTCGATGACGTAGACTCCGGCCGTATCGATATACCCCCAGCGCGAACCGGTTTTCACGAATACCACCTGCCGGCGTTCTTCGACCGGCGCCAGCCCTTCCGAATAACTCAGCGCGCTCTGGAATCGGGGAATGATGCGTTCAACCCCATCCACCCCGAGGTATCCCCACTGGGGCTTGGCCTTCCGCTTGCGAAGGATCGGCGCGACGCCATCGGAGAAATCGAGGTTCGCCAGGTACCTCTGCTTTGTAAGGGGTTCGCCGGCCTCATCGATAAAGAGCCACTGACCGCGGCTCGACACCCGTGCGAATCCTTCCGAGTACGGAAACACCTTTTCGTACATGGTCTCGACGACGATCTGCCCTTCTGTATCGATAAACCCCCAGAAGCCGCCCAGCTGGACGGGCGCCCGGCCATCCTGAAAATCGCTCGCCAGATCGTATCTCGGCTGGATGACCACATCGCCTGACGCGTTGATGAAGCCGTACGCGTCCCCTATGCGGGCTGGATATAGCGCCTGCGCGGCGACATCGGGAATGGAGAAGAGGCTGGCGATCAACACAAGAAGCCGGCAGAACGGGATCGACGGCATGAACGAATAACCCTGCATGCGTGCGCGTATCGAAAAGTGGGTGGGGAGAGCTTGCGGAGGCGAACCGTGGGGTGGACGCTGTATCTCCGTGGTGGTGGGCGACGTGGTCGCGGACCCAATGTAGGGCTTGCCGGATAAAAAAACCGCCCCATCCGCCGGAGACGCCAGCCTGTCAGCCCTGTGCGACAATGAAGGCGTTGTCGATCAACCGCGTTTTACCAAAAAACACAGCCACAGCCACCAGCACTTCCTGCCCTCGAGCGATCGTTTCCACAGGCTGTAGCGCGTCAGTGTCGACGATTTCGGCGTATTGCACCCGCGCATCGGGGGCTTCAGCGATCCGGCTGGCGAGCACCTCGCGCACGGCCGCGGCATCCGCGGCGCCGGCCTGAATCGCCGCCTCGGCTTCCTGAATCGCCCGATGGAGGATAGGCGCCTGGGCGCGTTCGGCCGGCGAGAGGTAGATGTTGCGCGACGAAGCCGCCAGCCCGTCGGCCTCGCGGTAGGTGGGTACGCCCAGGATGTCGACGCCGGTATTCAGATCGAAGAACATTCGCTTCAGGATGACAAACTGCTGGGCGTCCTTGAGGCCGAAGAGCGCCACGTGCGGCCGGCAGGCATTGACCAACTTGGTCACCACCGTTGTCACCCCCCGAAAATGGCCGTCGCGGTAGCGGCCGCAGAGGTGACGGCCGAGGTGGTCGGTCGTCACCCAGGTGAGTTGCCCGTGCGTGGGGTCGGGGTACATCGCACGGTCCGCCGGCAGGAATACCGCGTCCGCGCCCGACGCGCGAAGTTTGAGGAGGTCTTCATCGACCGGGCGGGGGTATTTGTCCAGGTCCTCCCCCGCGACAAACTGGGTGGGATTGACGTAGATCGACACCGCCACGTCGTCCGCCACCTCGCGGGCTTTCCGGACGAGCGAGAGGTGCCCCTCGTGGAGGGCGCCCATGGTGGGCACAAGCGCAAGCCGGCGGCCGGCGGCCCGTTGGGTATCCGCCCTGCGCTGCATTTCCGGCACGGTGGCGATCACTTCCATACAAACCTTGATCCTCAAACTTTGAAGCGTGAACCGATAAACTTGTCTGCGCTGGCCGAGTATACGTCCGGCAACCACGAAAACACCATTCCGACTTCGTTTCTTATGTCAGAATATCGCATCGAAAAGGACTCGCTCGGCGAGGTAAAGGTGCCCGCCGACGCGCTGTATGGCGCACAGACTCAGCGTGCCGCCGAAAATTTCCCGATCAGCGGCATCCGCTTTCCCCGCCTGTTTATCGAGGCACTGGGCATTGTCAAGCAGGCGTCGGCGCGCGCGAACCAGGCGCTGGGACTGCTGGACGCCGGCAAGGCCGAGGCCATCATCGCGGCCTGCCAGCCGGTGATCGAGGGCCGGTTCGACGACCAGTTCGTGCTGGACATCTTCCAGACGGGGAGTGGGACGTCGACCAACATGAACGCGAACGAGGTGATCGCGAACGTCGCCTCAGAGCAAGTCGGCGGGGGGCGCGGGAGTAAGGCGATCCACCCGAACGACCACGTGAACATGTCGCAGTCGTCCAACGACGTGATCCCGACGGTGATGCACGTCTCGGCGCGGATAGCGCTCGCGCGGGAGCTGGTGCCGGCGCTGCAGCGCTTCCACGAAGCGCTGACCGCCAAAGCGGTGGCGTTCGACGATGTGCTCAAGAGCGGTCGCACGCACCTGATGGACGCGACGCCGGTGCGGCTGGGCCAGGAGTTTGCCGGCTACGCCTCGCAGATCCAACACGGCATCCGCCGGCTGGAGTACGCGTCCGGTGAACTGGCCGAGTTGGCGCTCGGCGGGACGGCCACGGGCACCGGCATCAACTGCCATCCCGACTTCCCGGGCAAGACCATCGACCTGATCGGAGAAGCGACTGGGTTGACGTTCCGCGAGGCGGAAGACCACTTCGAGGCCCAGGCCGCCAAGGACGCCTTCGTGATGGCCGCCGGCGCGCTGAATACGGTGGCTGTCTCCCTGATGAAGATCGCGAACGACCTCCGCCACATGTCCAGCGGCCCGACGAGCGGCCTGGCCGAGATCCGCCTCCCCTCCATCCAGCCCGGCTCGTCCATCATGCCCGGCAAGGTGAACCCGGTGATGAGCGAGGCCCTGATGATGGTCTGCGCCCGCGTGATGGGCAACCACACCACGATCACCGTCGGAGGCCAGCATGGCAACTTCGAGCTCAACGTGATGATGCCGGTGATGGCGCACGCCATGTTGGAGAGCATCATGATTCTCGCCGGCGCGTGCGATGCCTTCCGCACCAACTGCCTCGAAGGCATCGAGGCGGACCGCGACCGCTGCCGCGAGCTGCTCGAACTGAACCCATCCATCGCCACCGCCCTCAACGCTGCCATCGGCTACGACAAGGCCGCCACCGTCGCTAAGACCGCCGCCCGCGAGCGGAAATCCGTCCGCACCGTCGCCAGAGAAATGGGGCTGTTGTCCGACGAAACGCTCGACCGTTACCTCAACGTCCGCGACATGACCGAGCCCGGGATCCCCGGTTGAGGCTTCCGCAGCGAGCCATACTAAACCCCTGGCCCCCCGCGTTTACGCTACGAACCCGCGCCGCGGCATACTTTTTTCATTCCCCGACTGACACCGGGTTCACCGGGTCTGACTGACAGATTGGCGCATGGGCGCCCCCACGGTTGGTGAACCTGCTTGTAAAGGTGACAGATCGTCTGCGTAATGACTCAGATAAGCCAAGAGGTTAGAACATGAGTGTGAAACGAACGATTCCTATCGCGTTATTTGTTATCGCGTCGTTCCTGGGGGGCATTTTCTTCATGACTGCCGGTTCGAATCTGTTCTCGGACGAAGCGATTACGACGAATACCCACGCCGCTTCGACAGCCGGCCAGGAGGGTGGAACGACCGCCATTGACCGGGAGCGAGTTGCGCCTGCGCTGGCGTTGGAGGAAGCGTTCACCCTGGTGGCGGAAAGCGTCACTCCGACGGTCGTACAGGTCCGATCGGAAAAGGTGGTCAGCCAGCAACAGATGCTGGAAGGGACGCCGTTTGAGGAGTTCTTTAATCCCTTCGGAGGCGGCGGCGACAGCCCGCAGCAAGAGTTCCGATCCGACGGGCTCGGATCCGGCGTGTTGATTCGTGCGGATGGCTACATCATCACTAACAACCACGTGATCAATGGAGCCGACGAGCTCAAGGTCCGCCTCTCCGATGGCCGATTCTTCGATGCCACCGTTATCGGTGCGGACCCCCTAAGCGATCTGGCGGTCATCAAGATCGAAAGCGCCAATATGCCTCATGTATCCTTTGGCGACGTAGATCGGCTGCGCGTCGGGCAGTGGGTGATGGCCATTGGCTCGCCGCTGAGCGAGGATCTGGGCAACACGGTAACAGCCGGCATCGTGAGCGCGCTGGGGCGGACGAGTAACGAGATCTCGCAGCTCAACGTGTATGCGAGCTTTATCCAGACCGATGCGGCGATCAACCCGGGGAACTCGGGCGGACCGCTGGTGGATCTCCAGGGCCGGCTCATCGGGATCAATTCCGCCATCTTTTCTCGCTCCGGCGGGAATCAGGGCATCGGCTTCGCGATCCCGGTGGATGTCGTGCAGAACGTGGCCGACCAGCTGATCGAACACGGCAGTGTCCGCCGCGGCATGCTGGGGGTCAACTTTGACGGCGTCAGCGAGGCGCTTTCGAACCTGCTCGATGTCCCCCGTGGCGCGGCTCAGATTACACGCGTGACGGATGGCAGCGCCGCCGAAAAGGCCGGCCTGAAGCAGAACGAAATCATCGTCTCCGTCAATGGCCAGGACCTGCTGGACGCCAACCAGCTGCGCACGACGATCGGCAACAAACAGCCGGGGGAATCGGTCAGCCTGGGTGTCATCAATCAGGAAACCGGCCAGAAACGTACGGTGGACGTTACCCTCGGCGAGCGCCCCGATGAGGAGGCTGTCGCCAACAACCGGCCCGACGCCGAACGCGAAGCCGAATCCGGCGTCGAAGCGCTCGGGTTGACAAACCTGCGGGACGTGTCCGATGAGATCCTCCAGAGTCTGGGGCTCGAACAACAGGAGATTACGGGCGTCGTGATCACCGGCATCAACGAGAGCAGCCAGGCGTTCCGAAGCGCCGAATTGCGCCGCGGAGATATCATCACCGAGGTGGATCGCAAACCGGTGGACTCTCGAAGCGAATTCCTGCGGATCTACCGGGACATCAAGGCCGGCGAATCCTTCCTCGTACGCGTTGTCCGTTCACAAAATGGCGATCCGGTGTCGTTCCTGACGGCGCTGACGAAGCCGTAGGGGCGCACGGCCGTGCGTGCTCGCAAAAATCTCGGGTTGGTATCAAGGGGCGCACGGTCGTGCGCCCCTACAACCCGCCCATCACGTCGAAATCGCCGGCGAGTACCCGATCCAGCCGGCCGGTGCGCCAGGCGCCGCGGCTATCCCGAACCAGGGGTGACGGCGCCTCCCGGTAGCGTCGAACGATCGTGTCGGCGGGCGACCGTTCGGAGGCTTTTATCCCGAGGAACCCCTGGTCGGCCTGGGTCCGCAGCCCTGCGACGGTATCCGCCACGGCCAGGGGCTGTGGCTCCACCCGTACCCGGACTTTGACGCGCGTGAAGGTCTTGCCTTCGCGCGGGGCTTCCCACACATGCCAGCCTTCTTCTCTGGCGAGGATAACATACGCCCCGAAGCCGGCGACCGCGAGGGTAAACCGCCCTTCGGCTGTCGGGACTTCGGCCAGTGGCTGAAGCACTACGTGGCGCATCTGGCGTTTTTCGGCCCAGGCGACATACATCGCGGCCAGTGTGCGCGCGAAAACGTTTGCTTCAGCCCCGCGCGCCTCGATCCGCAAGAACGCGTCGCGCGGCCGGCCGGTCGCCTCCTGCCCCAGGGCCTGCTCCAGCACATACAGGCGCTGCGCGAGCCGTTGCACCAACACGGGTGAATACGCGGCGCGATCCTCTTTCCCATCCCCGCCGAGCCGGCCGAGCAGCGCATCGGCCGTCCCCATGGCGCGTTCGATCCGGTCCATGAATTCCACCCTGGCCAGGACCTCGAACCGGCCCTCCCAGCCCCAGAAGGCCGGATCGGCCGTGCGGGCCAGCGCCTCCGCTTTGTCCTGGACCCAGGCATTGGAATCGATCCGATCTTCCAGGGCTTCGTAGCGATCGAACAGGCCATCGACTTCCGCCCGGGTGCCCGCCGGCTCGAGCACGAGCGGCTCCAGGGAGAATTTCTGGCCGGCCGATTTGCCCGAGCGGGTCGCGGGCGGTTCGGGGTCGGGCTGGTCCGGGTCGATGAACTCCACATCCAACCCATCGCCCCGGCTACGGATGAATAGAAACTGGTCGCCCTCCGGAAACTGGTGATTGACGATCGTGAGCGCCAGCGGCGAAAGCACGTAGCGCTCGATGGCTCGTTTGAGCGGCCGGGCGCCCAGCTCGTCGCTGAACCCCTTCTCGAGTAAAAAATCGAGGGCAGACTCCTCCCACTCAACCGCCCACTCGCGACTTCTGAACCCGCGCCGCGTGAGCACATCGCGCAGCTCTTTCTGGAGGATGTCCCGCGCGATTACCCGGCTGAGCGGACGGAAGACGACGACCCGGTCGAGGCGGTTCAGGAATTCGGGGCGGAACGTCTGTTGCGCGGCGCGGCGGACGCTTTCCGCTGAAAAAACCCGTTTTTCGCCACCGAAACCCACGCCGGCGCCGGCCGGCACGGCCGCGCCCAGGTTGGACGTCAGTATGATGATGGCGTGGCGAAAATCGGCCGTCTGGCCGCGCCGGTCCGTAAGCCGGCCGTCGTCGAACACCTGCAGGAAGAGGTCCCACACGCTCGGGTGCGCCTTCTCGAACTCATCCAGCAGGACAACCGAAAACGGCTGTTTTCGGATCTGGTTGACCAGGGCCACGGCGTCCGACCCGCGCTCCGCCTCGCCCAGGAGCCGGAGCAGGGAGTCCTCCGTCATGAATTCGCTCATGTCGAGCCGGATCATCCGCTCCGGCGCTCCAAACAGAAACGTCGCCAGGGTTTTGGCGATCTCCGTCTTGCCCGTGCCCGTCGGGCCGACGAAGAGGAAGACGCCCGCCGGCCGGGTGGGGTCGCAGAGGCCGGCCTTGAGCATGGCGACACGCTCGACGAGGCAGTCGACCGCTTCGGGTTGCCCCAGGACGGACTTCTCGAAGGTTTCCCGCAACGCGCCGAGATCCAGCCGATCCCGATCGTTCAGCAACGACACCGGGAGACCCGTCAGGTCCGATAAGGTAGCGATCATGTCGTCGACGGCCGGCGGATCTGTCCGTCCCGTGGCGGCGTGAGCGGCAAGCGCGAGATGCAGAAACGCGAGGAGATGGCCGGGGGCGGCGGACCGGTCCAGGTAGTTTCGAGCCATCTGAAAGGCTTCCTGTAGCGCGTAGTCCGACAGCGCGGCGTTGCGTTTTACGCACCACGCACGGGCGAGAGCGAGCGTGCCGGCATCGTCGAGGGGATCGACGGTGACCGTCTTGAGGCCGGCGCGCAGGTGGGGTCGGACTTGCACGATCCGCTCGTAGGCGGCCGGCTCGACCTCTCCGATCACCGTGATATCGCCTTTTTCGATGTACGGGGCAATCATGTCCAGTACACTGCGTGGATTGTCGCGGTGCCAGCCGGCGAAAATGAGGTCGTGCGCATTGCCCACCATCCACAACACCCGCCGTCTGCCGGCGAGGTTGCGAATCAGCTCCTGCATGCGCTCCTCGAGTTGCCCGATGTACATCTGGCCGGCCACCACCTCCATGGCGCCGGCTTCAAAAATCGTCCACCCCTCCGCGTACAGTTGACCCGCGATGGCACGGATAAGGGTCGACTTCCCCACGCCTGGTTCCCCCACAAGCAGCACCGACCGGGGCCGCTCCTGTCGGAGCGCTTCCAGCGCCAGATGGCGCAGCCGCGTCAGGGCGTCATGCGGGATCGTGTCGTCCGACGGCGGCTCGGCCCAAACGGCGCCGATGCGGGCCAGGGCGTCGCGGTCGATGCGGACTTCGCGCCAGGCGCGCGCCTCCGCCACCATCGGCCCCAGCCGGTCGATTTTGAGCGCCGCCAGCACCGCCTCGATCCCATCCATCTGCTCGTCGTCGACGAGGTCCAGCGCTCCATGGAACGCCGGCGCTTCGCCCGCGGCGAGCCGCTCCTCGATCCACCCTCTCAAAAATTCCAGTACCTGAGGCTGCTGAGTCCACCACTCCTGCCCGGAGGCGACGAGCCGGCCGATGCCGGCCGGCCCGACATGGGCACTCAGCGCGCGGAGGGCAAAAAAGAGGGGCCACAGATAGATCCGCTCGAGCTGAAGGAGCAGACGGTCGGCGATCGACGGGTCGGCCGGCCGGCGCGCGAGCGCCTCGAAGGCCATGCAGGAAATGGGGAGGTTCTCTCCCAATGCATAACCCAGCAATGATTCATCGTCAAACGAAGTCACGGTAAGTCGTTCGACGCCTTCCAGGAAAGGTTGGTGTGTGAGGAGGTCGCGTGGATGCGCCGAGCGGTGCACGAAGGCTTCGAGACCTTCGGCCAGGGCGTACAGGGCCACGGCCGGGTCGTCCTCCACGGGCGCCGTCGATGGCGGCGCGGGGGTAATGACCCGTCTTCCGCCCAGAAAGAGGCCTATCCAAACACCTACGCCGGCAGCCACGCCGGCGATCAACCATTCTAGCCCATCCATAAACCTGATCGATCCACTGGTGACGTGCCAGACCGAGCACGGAATTACTTGCCCATCACATAAATATTCCTTCCGCCAGACCGCTTACTCGAACCAAACCCCACCTTTTTGTTGCACCCCGTTTTGACGGCAAACCGGCATTAGGCGATTATGTCCTCTGTTACATCGTGCCTCGTGGTACGCGCTTTCCTCACGTTTGCGATTCTGACATCGTTCGCCGTCCCTGGCGCCCAGCCGGTGCCTGCCCTGTCAGCCTGCGGGGCGGCATGGGAAACGCCGATCTTGTGCAGGACGCGAAGAAAAGTGTCGCCACGTTGACTATTGGCCAGTCCTCCCCCGCCTCGGATGCAATGAATGCCGCTTGCGGAGAGACCGAAACGCCGCCCAACCCGCCACCCGGGATTTTCGGCGCTCGCTTCCGCTTCCCGGATGGGAAAACGTTTTCGGATACCGACTACCGCAGCAACGCCTCCGCCCGGGCGACCTGGACGATTACGTTATCGGGCACCCACTCGTTCACGTTTACGTGGGACCCGACCACCCTGCTGGCGGGCGATTTTCGACGTAAAGATACGATCAATGGCGGCATCGTCAATATCGACATGGCCACCACCACAAAGTACGTCTTGAGTGACCAGGAGATCACGACGCTTGTCATCGAAAAGTACGCCGAGGGGCCATGTGAGGACATCTCGGTTTAAGCCGGCTGGAACCTCTTCTCGGTGCCGCTCGTCGCCGGCTGGAATCTGATCGGCGGGTTCGATGTGGCCATGAAGGCCAGCACGCTGACGACGTCGCCGAGTAGCCTCATCCAATCGGATTTCTACGGATAATACGGCACGGCCTACGCCGCCGCGTCACCCTGAACGAGTCGATGATCGGGTGGATGGCCTGCTGCCGGCCGGCTACCACGAGGTAGCGTTCGATGGCTCGCGCGTCGCCTCCGGCCTCTACGTCTACCGCCTGGAGACGGCGGACTATGTAGCCATCCGTCAGATGATGCGAGTTAAGTAAGCGACGATACGCGCGAGGGTCAGAAACAGGCAAAAACGTCGGTTTCCAAACCGTAGAGACGCCATATTTTGCGTGTCCTTGCAGGCCCCGCGAAACACCCTTCAGGTAACCCGAAGCACCAGCTTCCCCGTATTCAGGTTGGCCTCCATGCGGCTGTGCGCCGTCTCGGCGTCGGTCCAGTCGTAGACCGTGTCGATGACCGGAGCGAGTTCGCCCGCCTGGAAACGGGGAAGCATTTCGGTGCTAAAGTCCCGAGTAAGTGCGAGTTTGTACACGTCACTCCGGTTGCGAAGCGTCGAGCAGAGGATGTGGAGCCGTTTTCGGAAGATGTGCCGCAGGCTGATGGATTCGACGCGGCTGCCGCCCATGAGCGCGAGGATGACGAGCCGGCCGTCGACCCCGAGGGACTCGATGTTGCGCTCGAAGTAGTCCGCCCCGACCACATCGAGCACGACATCGACCCCGTGCCGGTGGGTGAGGCGCATCACCTCGGCGTCAAACGACTCTTCGCGGTAGTCGATAGCGGCCTCGGCGCCGAGCGCCAGGCAGGCGGCGTGTTTGGGGCGCGACGCCGTGACGATGACGCGCGCGCCCATCGTACGTGCGAGTTGGATAGCCGCCGTGCCGACACCGCTCGCTCCGGCATGGACGAGCACCGTCTCGCCGGCCTGGAGCTTTCCGAGCCAGGCGAGCGCCTGATACGCCGTGAGAAACACTTCCGGAATGGCAGCCGCCTCCTCGAAGGACAGCGTGTCTGGCAGCGTCATCGCCATTTCCGCCGGCACCACGGCGTACTGCGCATACCCCCCACCCGGCAGTAGCGCACAGACCCGGTCGCCCACGCGCCGGCCCCGCACGTGATGCCCGACCGCCTCCACCTCGCCGGCCATTTCGAGGCCAAGGATCGGGCTCGCCCCTTCTGGCGGAGGGTACATCCCTTTCCGCTGCAACAAATCCGCCCGGTTCAACGCCGTCGCCCGCACACGCACCAACAGGTCATTGGGCCCGAATGCCGGTATCGGGCGCTCTTCAAACACCAGCCGACTGTGGGAGCCGGCGCCGTCTACATGGATCACGTGCATTGGATTAGCGAGTAACGATTAGCGATTGGCGATTGGCGATGTGCGCCGAGGTGGTTCGAGTTACTGATTCCGATCCAGTGGTACTGGCTTTGACGAGGATACGCGGTACATTGCGACCAACGCCAATACCGCGGGTTGAACGGTCAACCTCCCCAACCGATCCCGACCCATCGCTACTCGCTAAGCACGAATCGCTACTCGCTAATCCCATGTCCGTTCTCCCTCCGATCCCGGTAGTGTTGCCGGACGGCCGGCGCTACGCCTACGTCCTGGGCCCGCTGGCCGAATTGCCCGCTCGGATGCGTGAGGCGGGGCTGCCGGCGGGGCTCTGCCTTCTAGTGACCGATGCGCATCTGGCGCCGCTGTATGGCGAGGCGCTGCGGCGGGGGCTGGAGGCGGCCGGCTGGTGGCCGCGGCTGGTGACCCTGCCGGCCGGCGAGACCTCTAAGTCCCCCGAATACCTCCAGCACATCTACGACGCCGCGCTGGAAGCCGGCATCGACCGCAAGACGCCCGTCATCGCCCTCGGCGGCGGGGTCGTGGGGGACCTTGCGGGGTACGCCGCCGCCACCCTCCTGCGCGGCGTGCCGCTCGTCCAGATCCCGACGACACTCATCGCACTGGTCGATAGCGCCATCGGTGGAAAAACCGGCATCAACCATCCGGCCGGCAAAAACCTGATCGGGGCGTTTCACCAGCCGCACCTTGTGTATGCCGACCTCGAAACCCTTCGCACCCTCCCCGAACGCGAGTGGTTCAGCGGCCTCGCCGAGGTCGTCAAACACGCGCTCATCGCGGACGCGGCGTTGTTTGAAACGCTGGATCGGCACTGGGACCGTGTGCTGGCCCGCGACATGGTGCTGATCCCCGGCATCCTGCACCGCGCGGCGCAGATAAAGATCGACGTGGTTCAGGAGGACGAGCGCGAGTCCGGCCGGCGCGCCATCCTCAATTTCGGCCACACGTTTGGCCACGCCATCGAAAAGGTGGCCGGATACGGCACGTTCACCCATGGCGAAGCGGTGGCTATCGGGATGATCGCCGCGCTGCACCTATCGCGCGCCGTGCACCCCGGGCTGGACATCGCCGGCGCCGAGCGGCTGGTCCGCCGCATCCCCGTGTCAGGAACCTTGTCCGGGTTTTCCCGGTCAGCACTGCGGGAGGCGATGCAGGCCGACAAAAAAAAAGCCGGCAGCCGCCTGCGTTTCGTCGTCCTCCATCGCATCGGCGAAGCCACCGTGGCCGAGCAGGTGACGGAGGAAACAATCGACGCGGCGTGGGAATATGCCAGCCAGGCCTGATCGATCCCCCCGCTCGATAGACGCCTTCCCTACCGCCAGATCCCCGTTCGCTGAAACCCCGTTCTCATGCGCGCACTGCTCAACATTCCACGCGGCGTGCTTAAAGGCCTCGTGTATGCAGTCGTCGCCGGCGCGGTCCTGTTCCTCGCCCTGACGCGCACGCAGGTCGGGAGGGACGGGTTGCGGATCCAGCTGGAGCGGCAGTTCGGGCAGGCGTTTCACGGGGAGTTGCGGATCGGCCAGCTGCAGGGCAACCTGCTCAACACCCTCTACGCGCACAATGTCCACCTCCTTGATGGAGACGGCGCGCTCGTCGCCTCCATCGACGCCGCCGTCGTCCGGCTCCGCTGGCAGGATCTCCTCCGCCGTACGGTGTCCCTCAACAGCATCACGCTCATCCAGCCCGAGCTCAACCTGATGCTCCGGCCGGACAGTTCCTGGAACATCGGCGACCTCTTCAGACGCCGAAACCCGCGCATCCGCGACGATCCTTGGGAGTTCACGTCCGCCGACATCCGGATCATGGACGGGGCCGTCCACACGCACAACCTCGGCGCCACGCCGACAGCCGTCGCTGAAGGCCGGCTGTTCGATTATACCCGGTTCCAGACGACCCACATCCAGACGCGGATGAACGTCGAGTGGGTCTCCAACATCAAATTGTTGGATGTCGATTTTTTCTCCAGCGACCTCCCGTCCACCGGTCAGCACATCGAAAACGTCCACGGTCAGTTCGTGATCATGGATGACCAGGTGGAGCTGAACCAGGTGGGGCTGCAGTTCGGGGGCACGTCGCTGACGATGACGGGGCGCCTGGACCACATCTCCCACTTCCCCGACATCCCGGGCGACGCCGAAATCGACCTCGAACTGATGGACAGCCGGATCGCGCCGGCCGACTTCCGCTCTTTTTTCCCCCGGCTGACCGCCGCGGACACCCTGGAGGTCTCGGCACGGCTCCGGGGCACCTTGAGCGACTTTGCGGTGCCGGCCTTCAACCTGCGGCGCGGCGTCACCGCGATTTCTGGCACCGCCAGCGCCGTCGGGTACCCGGACTCGCTGCAGCTGGCCCTCAGCATCGACCCCGGCCGCTTCTCCGGCCACGACCTCCAGGCGTTCTTCCCCGCCGGCCGCTTCGCCTCGATCCAGGCGCTCGGGACCATCGAGATCGACCGTCTGGATGTGCGCGGCGCGTTCCACCCCGTCGCCGGCGAAGGCGCCGCGCCGTTCTCCGTCGCCCTCGCCCTCGACGCGCACAGCCCGGCCGGCCACCTCGCCGGCTCGCTCGACCTCGCGCGCGACGCCAGCCAGACGTTCACCTACCGGGCCGACCTGGCCGTCGACTCCCTCGACCTTTCCATCGCCGTCGAAGACGCCCCATCGACCGATCTGAACGGCGCGCTGTTGCTGTATGGCGACGGCGCGACGCTGCCCCGCGCCGGCGGCGAGCTGCGGCTCACCTTGAGCCCGTCGTCTATCAACCGCCACCGCGTCGATACGCTGGACGTCTATGTGGCCGCCGGCAACGGCATCTGGGATGCCGCTCTTTTCGCCAACCGCGACGGCGCTGGCCGGATCGAGGCCGAGGGCCGGCTCGACCTCGGCGCCGCCACGCCGGCGTTTTCAGGCGAACTGTCGCTGCGCCGGCTCGACCTCGGCGCGGCGCTCGGCAACGACTCGCTCCGCACCGATCTCAACGCGCGTTTCGGAATCCGCGGCGAGGGCCTCACCTGGAACGACCTCCTCGGCCGCGTCCAGGTCGCCATCGACTCGTCCTCCGTGGCCTATGGCGACAACGAGCCGCGCCCTATTCTGGCCAACACGAGTACCCTCACGCTCCAGGAATGGGGAGTAGGCCAGCGCCGGCTCGAACTCGATGGCGACGCCCTCACCCTCACGGCGGAAGGCGACGTGCTCGCGGCGCCGCTCGTGGCGCTGGGCAGGCTCTGGGGCGAAAGCCTGGCGCGCGCCTTCGAGCAGGAGCGCAAGAAGCCGCGGATGCCGGCGCTCACGCCCAACGAGGCAGAAGACGCCCTCACCGAACGCGCCTTCGCGTCCACCATCGATGCCCTCTACCGGGAACAGCTCCAGCGCCACGCCCGACAGCGTATCGCCGAGGCCGAGGCGGATTCCATCCTCCACATCGACATCCGGCTTGCGTTGCACCGGTCGGACCTCCTGATCGGCGCCTTCCCGCCGACCTTCGCCGAACTCGACACCGACCTCCACGGCGAGGCGCGCATCGATGTAGGGCCCGACGTGTTGGGGATCGCCGGCATCTTCTCGGGCGATTCCCTCGAGACCGCGCTGACCAAGAGCCAGTCCCCCCACATCGAATTCCATCTCACCGGCCACCTCGACACGCCGTTGATGGACAATTTGGAGATGCAGGCGTCCCTCGCCGCGGACTCCCTCCTGTTCGCCGGCCACTACTTCCGGCACCCCTCTATGGCCGTCACCCTCAGCCGGCGGAGCGGACGCTTCACCGTGCTCACCCAGAGCGGCCCGCGATCCGGCTCCCAGCGCCTGTCGGCGCGGCTTGATCTACTGCCGGACCGCAACCGGTTCACCCTGCAGGACCTCGCCCTGTCCATCGGCTCCTCCGCCTGGACCACCGTCTCGTCCGGCCCCATCGACGTCTACAGCGACGCCATCGTCCTGCCCGAGTTCGTGCTCGAAAGCCCGTCCGCCCTGGCCGGCGGCACCCAGCGCATCCGCACCAGCGGCGTGCTCTCCGCCCGCAGCGCCGACACGACGTTCATCCATGTAGACGACATTGGCATCCGCCCGTTTTCGGAGTTCGCGAACATGATCATCCCCATGGGCGGCCTCGTCAGCGGCCGGCTTGCCTTTACCTCACACGACCTGCAGCCCGAATTTACCGGCGCCCTCGCGATCGACCACCTCTCGCTCGACAACCGGGTGCTGGGCAACCTCACCCTCACCAGCCGCTACCTGCCCGGCCTGCCGGATGTCGGCCTCACGATCGACCTCGCCCCCGTGCCCGAAGGGGAGCGCCGCCTGTTACTTCCCGACGCGGCCGTGACGCCCAACTACGAAGAAAATGCCCTGCAGATCGCCGGCACGAGCCGGCTGCCCGTCTACAACCGCCAGCGGACCGGCTTCGTGGATGCCGGATCGTTGGACCTGGACGTGAACATAGAACGGGCCGATGTCTTTTTCTTCGAGTTCATCTTCCCCGATCTGCTTCGCAACGTGAATGGCTATGTGGCCGGCAACGGCACCATCGCCGGCGACTTTTCCTACCCGCTCTTCGACGCGCAACTCGCCCTTCACGACGGGGCGCTGGACATCCCCCGATTCAACCTCGCGCTGCGCGACGCCGCGTCGCCCATCACCGTCGACCGGCGGGGCATCCACCTCGGCAACGCCATTGTCCGCGACCAGACAGGCGGGTCGGCGCGGATCGAGGGGTCGTTCCTGTTCAACGACTACCGGTATTTCTCCTTCGACCTCCGCGGCGTGCTCGACGAGTTTCTGATCATGAACCGCACCACCGGAGAAGACCTGCCGTTTTTTGGGCAGATCTGGGCCTCCGGTAACACGACCCTCACCGGCCCCACCTCCAACGCCTTCCTGGTATCCAACAACGCCGTCACCACCTCCAGCAGCGAACTCTACATTCCGATCACCGAGGAAGAAGAGTTGTCGGATGTCGGCTTCCTCATCTACGCCGATTCGACGGGTGCCGTGCCGGACTACCGCCGGCTGACGTACCGCCCGAATCTGTTTTCGAAGCGCCCCGTGGGGGAACGGCGGTTCATCGAGGGGTTATCGATGGATCTGAACATCTTCGCCCCATCCGGCTCCACTATCCACCTCGTGTTCGATCCGCTGCTGGGGGATGTGATGAACGCCGTCGGTAGCGGCCGCATTCAGCTCCAGCGAAGGGAGGGCGAGTTGACGACGTACGGGACGCTCAACATCGACTCCGGCGACTACCTGTTCACTGCCGGCGAGGTGTTCGCACGGCGGTTCCTCATCGACAGCGGAGGCACCCTCACCTGGGACGGCAACCCCACCGACGCCGCGATCCACATTCCGGCTTCGTACAAGACCCGCGCCTCGCCGGCCGGCCTGCCCGGGCAGGCGCTCAGCGAAACGACCTTCATCCCCCTCATCGTGAAGCTCGACGTTACGGGCCGCGTCTCCACCCCGGAAGTGGCGCTGCGACTGGAGACCGACCGGAGCGACCGCAACTACAGCGGCAATTACGCCGCTATCGAGGCCATCTTCAACCAACCCGAGCGCTCGACGGATTTTGCGACGAGCGTGCTCCTCACCAACTCGTTCCTGCTCACCACCGAAAATGTCGCCGGCGGCGGCGGAAGTGCGCTCACGAGTTCGGGCGAGCAGCTGGCGTTTAGCAGCGTGTCGCAACTGGTGGCCAGCCAGTTGAACCGGTTTCTGAACGAAGCCATCCCGAACATCGACTTCAACCTCGGCCTCCAGGGCGAGAGCCTGCAGGACCCGGGTGTGACGGCCGGCGTGGCCCTTTACCTGCTCGACGAGCGGCTGGTGATCCGCGGCCAGGGCGTCTACCAGAACGAACAGACCCAGTACCAGAGCGGCCTCGAGGGCGAGTTCACCGTGGAAGTCCGCCTCAATCCCAGCGTGTCCGTGGAGGTCTTCCTCCGCCGCGAGGGCGACGTACTCGCCGAAAACGCCCTGACCAGCACTCGCGGCGCGGGGTTGTCGTACCAAACCCAGTTCTCCTCGTGGCGGAGGTTGTGGGGGCGGTTGTTCGGGAGGCGAGAGGCGGCGGAGCCGGTGGCGCGGCGGTAGGGAGCCCGCCCGAAAGCTCGCCGGCGCATCCCCCGGCAACCTCCCGGCCCACCCCGGGTACAATAGCGGCAATCCTTACCTACCCTCTCCCAGCGTGGCAACACCCAGAAAGCAGGCCGGCGGCAAAAGCCCCAGGTCCAGTAGTATCAAGCCCGGTAATATCAAGCCCGGTAACGTCAAACCCGGCGCCATCAAAGCCGACATCCTCAAGATCCTGCGCGACAACGGCGCGCGCTCGTTCCATCCGAAAGAAGTCGCCAAACTCCTCGGCTACTCGACCTACGAAGCGCACAAGACGTTTCTGACCGTCGTGGACGAGATGAAAAAGCAGGAGGAGATAAAATCCGTCGGCGCTCGGATCCAGTATGGCAGCAGTCGGCGCGAGTTGGCCGAAGGGCTTCTCCGCCTCAACCGCGAGGGGTTCGGCTATGTGGAGGTGGAGGGGTATGAAGACGGCTTCGCCGTCCGCCCCGACGACGCCGGCTCGGCCATGAATGGCGACCGCGTCCGCATCCGCTTCGGCGATGCCCGCACGAGCGGCGGCCGGCGTAAGGCCGTCATCGTCGAGATCCTCGAACGGGCGAAGATGGACTTGATCGGGACGCTCTACCAGAAGGGCAAACTCGTCTACCTGGAGGCGGACGACCCGACCTTCCCGCACAAGGTGAACGTGACGAGTGCGCCGGCGGACCAGCCGCTGCATTTCAAGAAAGCGCTCGTCGGGCTGGACGACTTCGACGCCTTCCGCCGCCAGTTCAACGGCCACATCGTCGAACTCTTCGGCGCCGCCGACGACCCGGATACGCTCACCCGCGCCCTCATGCGCCGGCATGGCCTCACGGAACGCTTCCCCGTCGCCCCGCTCGAAGAGGCCGATGGCATTTCAAGTGACATCCCGGAGGCTGAAATCCGCCGGCGGACCGACCTCCGCGCCCGCCGCATCTTCACCATCGACCCCGAAACCGCGCGCGACTTCGACGACGCGATCCACATCGAGGAACGGGCAGATGGCGGGGTCGATATCGGGGTGCACATCGCGGACGTGAGCTACTACGTGTCCCCCGGCAGCGCGCTCGACCGCGAGGCGTACCTCCGGGCCACGAGCGTTTACCTGGCCGACCGCGCCATCCCGATGCTGCCCGAGCGCCTCTCCGGCGACCTGTGCTCACTCCGACCCAACGAGGACCGGCTGGCGTTTTCCTGCCTGTTCACGCTCGATGCCAACGATGAGGTGACGGACTACGCCTTCCATGAAACCGTCATTCACTCCGGCCGGCGCTTCACCTACGAGGAAGCCCAGGCGGTGATCGATGGCGGCCTCGCCGGCGAGCCCTTCGCGCCGGACATCCAGCGCGCGGCCCGGCTCACCGAGCGACTCCGTAAGAAGCGACACGCGCAGGGTTCTATTGATTTTGACATGCCCGAGACGCGCGTCCGCCTCGACGCCGCCGGCAACCCGGTGGCCATCGAACGCAAGGACCGGATCGCCAGCCATTTCCTGATCGAGGAGCTGATGCTGCTGGCCAACAAGATGGCGGCGCAGGAGCTGGCGAAAGGCCGGCACAAGGCCGAGGGCGGCAAAGGTGTCTACCGCGTGCACGACCACCCGGACGCCGAGCGCCTCACGAACCTTGCCACCTACGTCAAGGCCTTCGGGTTCATGCTCCCGCTGAAGGATGGCCGGGTGCGACCGCAGGATCTGAACGCGCTCATGGAAGCCGTCCGCGGCAAGCCGGCCGAGCCGGTCATCAAATACGCCGCCCTCCGCTCCATGGCCAAGGCCGCGTATAGCACCAAAAACGTGGGCCACTACGGCCTCGGGTTCAGCCACTATGCGCACTTCACGAGCCCCATCCGCCGGTACCCGGACCTGATGGCGCACCGGCTCCTGAAAGGGATGGCCGCCGGCGGGCCGGCGAACGAGGACCTGGAGTCCCGCTGCGAGTACTGCTCCGAACGCGAGCGGAAGGCCGAAGAAGCCGAGCGCGACTCGATCAAACAGAAACAGGCCCTCTACGCCCTCAAACACCTGGGCGACACGTTCGAGGGCGTGGTCACGAACGCGACGCGTTTCGGGATCTTCGTCGAAATCCCGTCACTCCTGCTCGAAGGGCTCATCCACGTGCGGGAGATGGACGACGATTATTACGAATACGACGAGTTGCGCTTCGCGCTGATCGGGTCGCACAACGGTAAGTCCTACCACCCCGGCCTGGCCGTCCGCGTCCGCGTGGAAGGCGCGAATCCGAACACGGGCGAGATCGATTTCGGGTTTGCGCAAACGCAAAAAACGCGTTGAACGTTGAACGGCCACGCCAGGGCGTGGCCCTACATGAATTCCGCCGGCAACACCCAATCCTCGGGGCGGATCATCCCCCAATCGAACAGCGGGATCAGCTCAACCGCCGTCGCCGGCCGGGGCGCGGGCAGTAGCCCCAGGGAGTATGCCAGATACCCCACGACCTGTTCGGGCCGCGCGCCGGCATCGCGCAGGGAAGCGAGCGTGAGGCCGGCGTTGCGTTTGGAGAGCTTCTGGCCGTCTGCGTTGAGCATCAGCGGGACGTGCGCGTAGGCCGGCGGCGTGCCGCCGAGGGCCTCGATGAGCTGTATCTGACGGGGGGTGGACCAGAGGAGGTCAGCGCCGCGGACGACCTCCGTGATGCCCATCAACAGATCGTCCACCACGACGGCGAGCTGGTACGCATAGTAGCCACCTCGCCGGCGGAGGACGATGTCCCCCACGGCATCGGCCACGGTTTCGCGCACGATCCCGAACACCCGATCCACAAACCCCACTTCGCCTCCGGTTGCGGAGAGCGTCATTATACAAAGCCGTGCGTTCGGACTGCGTGTAAGGTCCAAACGGGCCGCCGACATCCGGCCCTTCGTCCCAGTCGATTCCCATCCACCGCAGGTCGTCGATCGCCGCCCGTGCCAGCTCCGGGTCCGCGCGCGCCGTGTCCAGATCCTCCAGGCGCCAGACGAATGCGCCGCCTTGACGACGAGCGGACAGCCACGCCGACAGCGCCGTGCGGGCGTTGCCCCGGTGGATCCGGCCCGTAGGTGACGGGGCGTACCGTCCTCGCACGGATGCGTCATTCCGCCGCCTAGCTGAAAGTGTCATGACTGGTTGTTACCTTACGCCCGCCACCCGGATGCGCGCGCCGGGTATGGGTAGCGTATTTCTCGCCTCGCGTACATGTAATTCCACCCGCGAATGTTCCATCCCGCCCCGCCGACGATGGCGGTGTATCGTCATCTGCTTGCCCATCATTGGAAGAGCTTCACGCGATCGCTGAGCCGGCGTAATCGGTGGTTGACGGTGCTGGCCGGCGGGATGGTAATGCTGTACGTGACGGTACTGCTCGGCGGGATGGGCTTCTTTTTCAAGGAAGTCTTTCGGGGCACGCCGGCGGGGATCGACTCCGTCAGCTTCCTCAACCAGCACCTGATCGAAGTGTTGTTGGGGATGTTTTCGATGCGATTTTTCCTGCAACAGGGGCCACGGATGAAGATTCGTCCCTACTTGCATCTGCCCATTCCGCGTAAAAGCCTCGTCCGCTTCTACCAGCTGTTTTCGCTTCTCAGCTTCCACAACGTCATCCCCTACCTGTTCGTTCTACCGTTCTGGCTGCGGTATTTCATTGCCGGCGGCTACGAGCTGCGTGGGTCGCTGACGTGGTTGGCCGGCTTTACGCTGTTTCTCTTCCTCTCCCACTTCGCCATCAACCTGCTGCGGACGGTCCTCAGCCGCAACTCGCTCCACTTTCTGATCGCCATCTCCGCGATGGCCTCGTTGCTGGTGATCGACCAGGTGATTCAGACCCACTTCGTGAGCCTGATGTCGTTTGTGTTGTTCGGGCAACTCGCGGCAGGCAACCTGTATTTTCTGGGCTTGATCGCGGCATGCACCGTCAGCATCTTCTTGTATTCCAGCGCTGTCATCCGTCAGAACCTTCGTTCGACGCCCGAGGCGAACGGCAGCCCGCGCGTCCTGCGGAGGGCGATTTTTTTTGGACCGAAACGCGGCCAGGTCATGAACCTCATCATGCTCGAATTACGCATGATCTGGCGCAACAAGCGCCCGAAACACTATTTCCTGCTCAGCGTCGTCTTTGCGCTGGCCTATATCTCGCTGATGCTGGCGGATACCGACATGTTTCAGAGCGAAGCCATCAATGCGGTGATCGGATTGTTCGCCTCGGGCACGTTCGCGCTCAACTACGGCCAGCTGATGTTTGCGTGGGAGAGCATCTATTTCGACGGCTTCCTGGCGCGGTCGATCCGTCCAGAGGAGATGGTGCTGGCGAAGTTGATGATCCTCCAGGGCTCGTGTTTACTGTTTTTCTTGATCAGCCTGCCGCTGTTCATCTGGCTGAACCCGGATCTGCTGCTGTTGCACGTGACGTTCCTGTTTTACAACGCCGGCGTCACCAGCGTACTCATGCTCGCGCTGGCGGTCCGCAACCAGCACCGGGTGGATATCGCGCGGAGCGGAAGCTTTTTTAATTATGAGGGGTTCTCTCTCTCCCACTGGCTCTGGATCGTCCCAACCGTCCTGCCGCCGGCCATCACCCTGTTTCTGCTGCAGAACATCCGCTGGACGGCGCTGCTGTTCATCGGGGGCGTAGGCGTGGCCAGCCTCGTGTTTTCCAGGAAATGGAGCGAATACTTCACCCAACAACTCCTCAGCCGAAAATATCAGATGGCGATGGGGTTCAGGAAATATGAAGATTGAGGTCCACCGGCTCAAGAAACATTACAGCGACCATTTTGCGCTCGATGTGCCGGCCCTGTCGATCGAGCGCGGGCAGTCGTTTGGCCTCGTCGGCAACAACGGCGCCGGCAAGACGACGCTCCTTCGCCTCTTGCTGGATCTGCTGCCGGCCGACGACGGCGAGGTCCTCATCGACGACGAACCGGTCGCCCTGGCGGAAGAATGGAAGCGCCACGTCGGCAGTTATCTGGACAGCTCCTTCCTGCTCGACTACCTCTCGCCGCTCGAATTCCTGTCCTTCATCGGCAGCGTCTACGGCCTCTCCCGGCCTGAAATCCTCGAACGCCTCGCCCCCTTCACGCCCTTTCTCCCCCCCGGCGCGCTCGACCCCCACGGGGTGCTCATCCGCGACCTATCCACCGGCAACGCCAAAAAGGTTGGCATCGTCGCTGCCCTCTTTTTTGAACCCGAAATCGCCATCCTCGACGAGCCCTTCGCCAACCTGGACCCCCGCTCCCAGATCGTCCTCAAAAACCTGCTGCGCGACCTGAACACGAAGCAGAGCCTCACCCTCCTCATCTCCAGCCACGACCTCGCCCACATAACCGAAGTCTGCAAACGCATTGCCGTCCTCGAAAACGGCCACTTCATCCGCGAGATCGACACCTCCGACGAAACGCTGCGCGAACTACATGATTACTTCGCGGCGGAATGAAGCACCTGCGGTGCTCCCGGCCGCGAGCGCAGCGAGCTATTGACCGCGAGTTCACTCCGCGCAATGCTCCAGCGCCCTCCGCTGCGCCCGGAGGGTCTGCGCCAGTTCTTTGGTGCCGTGGCGGGTGGAGAAGAAGAAGGCTTCGAACTGAGAGGGGGCGAGGTAGACGCCCTGGCGGAGCATGGCGTGGAAATAACGCGCGTAGCGGGTGGTGTCGCAGGTGCGGGCGGTGTCGTAGTCGGTGACGGGGCGGTCGGTGAAGAAGAGGGTGCCCATGGAGCCGACACGCGTCTGGAAAAAAGGCACGCCGGCGACCAGAAAGTTATCCCGGGTGCCCTGTTCGAGGGCGTCGCCGTAGGCTTCGAGGCGATCGTACAACTCGGGTGAATCGGCGATCTGGCGAAGGGTGGCGTAGCCGGCGTTCATCGCGAGCGGGTTGCCGGAGAGGGTGCCGGCCTGGTAAACGGGGCCGGCGGGCGAGACATAGTCCATCAACTCCTTCCGCCCCCCATACGCTCCGACGGGGAGCCCACCGCCGACGATCTTCCCCAGGGTCGTAAGATCGGGGAGGACGCCGTAGCGCTCCTGCGCGCCGCCACGCGCCACCCGAAATCCTGTCATCACCTCATCGAAGATCAGCAGGATGCCGTGGACGTCGCACAGCGTACGGAGACCGGCCAGAAAACCGGGCGCCGGCGGGATACAGCCCATGTTGCCGGCGACGGGCTCGAGGATGATACAGGCCACCTCGCCGGCGTTGGCCTCAACGAGCCGGCGCACGCCCTCCAGGTCGTTAAACCGGGCGATGAGGGTGTCCCGCGCGTTGCCGGGCGTCACGCCGGGTGAGTTCGGTTCGCCAAAGGTCATCGCCCCGCTGCCGGCAGCGATCAGGAAGAAGTCGGCATGCCCGTGGTAATGCCCCTCGAACTTGACGATCTTCGGCCGGCCCGTGATGCCGCGAGCGAGGCGCACGGCGCTCATCGTGGCCTCGGTGCCCGAGTTCACGAAGCGCACCTTCTCGATCGAGGGCACGAGGGACCGCACGAGGGTGGCGAGCTCGATTTCGATGAGTGTCGGGGCGCCGAAAGAGGTGGACAGGCCCGCCGCCTTGCGGACGGCCTGGACGACGAGCGGGTCCGCGTGGCCGAAGAGCATAGGCCCCCACGAGCCCACGTAGTCGAGGTAGCTGTTACCGTCGAGGTCGTACAGATAGGCCCCATCCGCCTTCTTAAAAAAGACCGGCGTGCCGCCCACGCTTTTGAAGGCCCGCACGGGCGAGTTGACCCCGCCGGGGATGACGTCCTGTGCGGCGTCGAAGGCCGCTTTACTGCGGGACAGATTCAGGTTATCCGGCATGCCATGCGAAGAGGGGTAGAGCTGATGAGCAAGAGAGGACGCACCGCCGTCGCGACACGGAAACGCGGCCGCGGATACCGCGCGAGGTCTGCCGGGGCAGGACACTCAGGGGGACTCGCTTCCAGGCTCGACCATACCGGGTTCGACGCGTTGGGGATCAACGATGGGCAGCGGTTCGGGCACGCCGGGCGTCCAGTTCCGCGCGTCGACGATGGCCGGACACTGTCGGCAGCGCCGGCAGGACTCGCCGTTGCCAAAAAGGGGCTGTTCTTTCCACGGACGCAGCGGGTAGCCGGCGCGTGTCGCCGGCGCGCCGTCGCCGGTGCCCAGGACGCCTTCACTGGCCGGCAGTCGGAGCTGTGCGGCCACCACTTCACCCAGCGCCTCGATAAAAAGCGGGTGGTTGTTTAAGCCTCGCGTCACTTCGTACCGGGTTATCCCGAGCCCTTCAGCCTGCTCGCGCACTTCCATATCCAGCTCGAACTGCGTGCCCACGTGGTCGCAAACGAACCCCATCGGGTTGACAAGCACGGCCTTCTTGCCGGCCTGCGCCATTTCCTTGAGCTTGTTTGGGAGGTTGGGGGACAACCACTCCGCCGGCCCCACCTTGCTCTGGAAGGCCACGTGAAACGGCCGGTCGTAGCCTCGCAGAGCCATCACCTGCTCCACCGAGCGGTGGATGTGGCAACAGTACGGGTCGTGCCGGTCGCGCATCTCTCGGATCGGCGTCCCATGCGCGCTGAAAACCAATTCGACATCTGCCCGGTCCTCACGCGGAAAGCGCTGCAGCCCTTCGTCGATTCGTTCGCTGATGGCCTGGATGTATTTGGGGTTCGCGGCGTACTCGTAGACGAAGGAAGTTGGCCAGTATGGAATTTCGCTTGCCTGTTCGAGGGTCCACCAGTACATCAGGGACGAGCCGGAAGACGTTTTTGAATACTGGGGGTACAGCGGCAGCAGCAACACCTTCGTGATCCCATCCTGCTGCATACGGCGAACGGCCTCTTCGCTGGTCGGGTGCCAGTACCGCATGGCTACGTAGGTGCGGAAGGAGATGCCGGCGCCGCGCCCGTACGTGTCGTTGAGATGCCCCTCCAGGGCCGATGCCTGCTCCTGCGTGATCCGGTTGATCGGCGAGCCGCCCCCGATTGCTTCGTAATCCTGCACGACCTTCCGCCCGCGGCTCTTCGCGATAAACGTCGCCAGCCAGTGCCGCCACGACCCCTTCAGCGGCATGTCGATGATGGCGGGGTCCATAAACAGGTTGTACAGGAACGGCGCAACGTCGGCGCGTTTGTACGGACCGCCAAGATTAAAGAGGACGACGCCGACTTTATCCCCAGGATCCAGGACGAGTGGATCGGGCGCATAAAATTCCCCGCTGATCAGCCGATCGTCGTATTGATAATAAGAAAGGTACTGACGCGGGGTCATCGGGACGATCGAATGCGAGAATGAGCGACGGCCAGCATCGGCCACTACTATACAGTGTGGTTACCGAGATGGCATCCGCAGGTATCATTTAGTCGAAAAAAGCGGAATTCAGTTCCTGTCCGTCGTTGAAGTTTTCTCTAATCTACCCCATCAGCGCGTCCACTGGGGCTAATTTCTGGCAAATACGCGTGCGCGTTTCACATTTCTGGCCCAGCGCCTCGCCCCCTTGGCTCCACAAACCTATCAAAGCGCCTCCACCAGCCGCCGGGCCCACGCCGGCCAGGTGTCGGGCGGGCCGGCCGAGAAGACACAGGTTTCGCCCTGGGTAGGATGGGCGAAGGCCAGTCGGTAGCTGTGCAAGGCCAGATTTCTTCCGTCAAACCGCTGCTTAGCGCGATACTTGAAGTCGCCTGTTATCGGGCGCCCCATCTGGGAGAGCTGAACGCGGATCTGGTGCGGCCGGCCGCTCCGGGGCTGGACGTCCAGCAAGGTGAGCCCGTCCCGATGCCCGATCGCGCGCCAGTGCAGTTCGGATTGCATCCCCTTCGGATGCCCTTCGCCGACGGACCGCACCGTCCGGTGATCTTTCCAGAGATGATCGACGAGGGTCCCCTCCCCCGTGCAATGTCCCTCGACCAGGGCGACATACCGCTTCTCGATCGCGCGCGTCTTGAACTGGGCGGAGAGTCGCGAGGCCGCTTTAGACGTCCGCGCGAACACCATCACCCCGGACACCGGCCGGTCCAGCCGGTGCACCAGCCCAAGGAACACCTCACCCGGCTTTTCGAACCGGACTTTGATGTAGTCCTTCGCCATGGAGAGGAGATCGGGATCACCCGTTGCGTCTCCCTGGGAGAGCACGCCGGCAGGTTTGCGCACCACGAGCAGGTGGTTGTCGAGATGCAAAATCGTGGCCGGATCGAACATAACAAGACACGGGGTCAGGACAGGAGGCGTTCGCGATCCGCTTTGTTGAGCGACTGGACGATGAGGATGTAGGAGTGATCGATGAGTTCGCGCAACTCGGAATCGGCGATGCTGCCATCGAGCACCACCGTATTCCAGTGTGTTTTGTTCATGTGATACCCGGGGCGCACGGCTTCGTAGCGCTCGCGCAGATCGATGGCGCGTTCAGGGTCACATTTGAGGTTGACGGTTGTCGGGTGATTATCGATGCCTGTCAGGGCGAACAGCTTGCCGGCCACCTTGAACACAAGCACATCCGGCCCGAAAGGCGTTTCTTCCGTCACCTCGTTTTTGGCGAGGCAATACGCGCGCAGGGAGTCGAAGGTCACGGACGAAAAAGGGGTTTAATGTGTAAGGTGCAAGGTTTAACGCGTTGAACGTCCTTGCCTGAGAGTTGGCCGGGGCGGGTCCAGCGCAAGGTACAACAACAGCATGAACGAATCGAGAGGGGCGTAAAGGTCTCCATGGGCACGGAGAAAAGGCTACAAGGTCCGCGCCAGGAAAACCCTACGCTCCCCAGGCCATAGACGTAGAAGATGGGGGGGAATTTACCAGATCATTGCCATCCAATCTGCACACAATTGTGACAATTAAAGGTGCGCCCTGCTCTTAATTAGTGACCGTAATCGCCGAATAGATCCGGCTGAAGGTAGTGACTATCGAATACTTTAAAGATCCCATCAGGTCAACCCCATGCAGCAGATCGTCCACACATCCCCGACACGCCGTTCCGACTATCGCTGGAGCGCCGAGCGGGGCCAGGTCGGCGATGCCGGCCAGCTGTTTGGTCACCGCAGCTTCGACGACCCGTCACGCGAGGAAGAACTCGCCTATCGCGTCGAGGCGATCCAGCTCTCCATCCTGCAGGAGCGTTATGCGGATGCGCTCACCCATGCCGAAGAAGCGTTGAAGATTGCCGAGCATGAGCCGCTGATCCATCACCTGGCGGCGCGAGCGCTCTGGGAGCAGGGGGAGCAGCGTACGGCGGCCGAGTCGTTCGTCTACGCGGCCGAGTTGCTTCAGGGACTGTACAACGGGAAGCCTCCGGCGCGGTACAACGCCGATCCCTCGCAGGTCTACTTCATGGCCGCCGAAGCATGCCGTGCATTCGATCAGTACGCCGAAGCGATGGACTTCTACCAGCAGGCCGCCAATCACGCCCTGCAATGATCCTACGACCGGGCCTTTCCTAATCCCCAGGGCCCTGGAACCCACCTCTATGGGCGACGTTGACCGCACGAGGCCATTCGCTTCACGTTTCCCTCATCCCGACCCACGCCCGAAGACGTAGAATTCCCGCATAGCGGGTGAGTGTGACGACGTAGCGTTGGTCTTCCCGGCTTTGAGCCAAAGGCGCAGCCTTCCGTACGCACAAGACTGAGAGGAACGGCGAGGCGTGCGCTTATCGTAAAGTCCTCGGCAGAAAAGCACGTTACGGCGTGCCGTGCCCGTCGTTTGCACGGTTGTACCCAATTCGCCACGGGGGGTTGATCCACACCGCCCTGACCGTTCGTACCGCCTTGCGCCGATGGGCTGTCAGCCCGTAATGATTCCCCAGGTCTGATTGTCCTGGTTTGAACGCGATGGCCTCGTCTCGCTTTTCCGCCCAGGACCCGCAGCTTCTTTCCGACAGGCGACTGCCGTCGCCCCGGTCACACCCAATTGCATTTTAGCAAGTTGCGCCCCGACAGGTCCCTCGCTATCGTACCACGTGTCCTGGCCTTCGTACTCCTCTCCGTCGTCGCGGGCGCAGGGCTGGAGGCGAGTGCGCAGACGCGGCCACCTACCACCCGCCTGGGGCCTCTGGCACTCGGCGGATCGGTTGGCATGAGCACCGAAGCGTACAGCGCCACCGGGATCAACGGACGCCGGCCCGGAAACAGCGGCTCGGTATTCGGCGCCGCTACGGCTTCCGCCACCGACATCACGTACGGACTGAATTTCCACCTCTCCACCGAGGACGACCGGCTGCGCCAATCGATGAACCGATTCGCCCTCTCCGCCTCGGGCGAGCGCCTCCAGGCCACCGTGGGCGATGTGAGCCCCGTCTTCTCCCGCTTCAGCCTGAACGGCGCTACGATCCGCGGCGCCTACGTGGACTACCGGCCCGCGTGGTGGGTCGCATCGATCCTCGCCGGCCGCTCCCAGCGCGCCATCGACACCGGCATCGGCGCTGCCATACGGAGGCCGGCCAATAATCGATCCCTGCTCTCCGCCCGTGTCGGGGTGGGTGCGGAAAGCCGCCACTTCTTCCACCTCATCGGCCTCATCGCCCGCGACGACCCGGATTCCGGAGATCCCTCGTTTCGCGCCGCGCCGGTCGAAAACGTCAGCCTCACCCCCACCTTCGGCCTCCACTTCCTCGAGCGTCGGCTCTCCGTCAGCGGCGAACTGACGGCTTCGGCGTTTACACAGGACACCCGCGCCGCGCGCGCCACCGACGACGGCGCCCCCGGCATGCTCGGTTTTTTTACGCCGCGCGTGGGGAGCCGGTTCGACTACGCCGGCCTCATCGAAACACGCTACACGCATTCCGCCTTCGCCGATACCTCGGTGTTCGACCAGATCACGGTCCTGGCCTCCTACGAGCGGGTCCAGCCCGGCTTTGTGTCGCTCGGCAGGCCCTACACCCGCAGCGACCAGGCCGTCTTCAGGCTCCAACCCCAGGCGCGGCTGCTCGACCGGCGTCTGCTGCTGGGACTCGATATCACCACGCGCCGCAATAACCTCGGCGATACGCGCAACGCCACTCTCCAGCGGAATCAGCTCCACCTGACGTCCCAGGCGCAGCTTTCGCCGGCGCTGTTCCTCCATGCGGGTTATCTGTGGATGGCCAACGCCAACAATCCCGTATTCGACGACCCCGCGAGCCACTTCCTCAAGCAACGCATCGTCTCACAGACCCTGCTCCTCTCCCCGGTCCTTACCGTCCCCATCGAACCACTCACCCACCGTTTCGCGCTCACGCTGGCCGTCCAGAACCTGGCCGACCGGACCGATCGCCAGGACGCACTGGACCGCCGACCGGTGAATTTCAACAATCTGACGTCCACGCTCTCCCACGCCGTCATCCTGCCTTCCGGCCTGTCGATCAACAGCGGCCTGAGCCGGATTTCGAGTAAAGCCCCCACGACGGACGTCCGGGCCATGAGCCTCAACGCCGGCTTGAGCGCGGGGCTGTTCGAGGGGAAGATGAACGCCGGCTTCAACGCCAGCGTGTCCACGACTCGCCTCATGTTCGACCCCCCGGCCGGCGCGGATCCCGACACCGCGCGCGAGCAAGAAACGTCGCGCCAGTACGGGCTGACGCTGACGGGCACGTACCGCGTCACGGGACGCGACATCCTGCGGCTCAACGTACGAGGATTTACGACCCGCCAGCCGTTGCGTGGAAATTTCCAGGAGATCCAATCGACCCTCCGTTTCGAACATAAATTTTAGGGCGATCGCGCCCCAAACCGAAGCACGGCCGCTCGATGCGAGCACGATCCACCCATACTTTCTCGATCCTACACACGCTGCCCGCCTTCGTGCTGGCGATGTGCGTGTACGCCCTGGGCGCCGCCCCGGCCGCCGGCCAGGGTACCGTGCAGATCGTGGTCGGCGGCATCCCGCCGGTGCTCGAGACGCCCTATCTCGGCGATCTCGACCGGCAGATCGATCAGGGCCTCTTCAACGTCCAACTCATCTACATCAGCCCCAGCCGGCAGCCGCGCGCGTTTCGGCTTCGCCTCACGCTGGAGCACAATGGGGATACCGTGCTCGATCTACTTTCCGAGCCCAACGCCTACGAACCGGGCGTTCACACCTACCGCCGGCTGGACGACTCGCCGGCCATCGACTTCCCCATCACCTACGGCGAACTCGTCGACCGACTGGATGCGCGAACGAGTGCCACCGGCCTCCTTGCCGAGGGAACCTATACGCTGACGATCGAGGCCGTCCCCGAGGAGGCCGACCTCCTGCTGCCCAGCATCCCGGGCATGGCGGTGTTCGAGGTGCGCTACGCCGAACCGCCGATCCTGCTTTCGCCGTTCGACCAGACCGTGCTCACCAGCCCGTACCCCGTCTTCTCCTGGGCGCCGATCGTCGGCGCACCGGCCGGCAGCCTGTTTGAGTACGAGCTGCTGATCGTGGAAGTCCTCCCGGGGCAGGCCTCCTACCGGGCCCTCGAAAGCAACCGCGAACTCGTCCGCATCCCTCTACTGGGGCAGACGGCCTTTGCCTATACGGCCGAACAATTACCCCTCGAAAAAGACCACACCTATGCGTGGCAGGTACGCGCCCGCGATGCCGCCGGATTGATGCCGGTGCTGGACGCCGGCGAGACCGAATACAACACCTTCACCGTGGGCGTAGAGGGGCTGGGCGGAATGGTGGCCTCCTGGAGTTATCCCGTCAATGCACCATTTATCGTCCACACGCTCGCCAACCCCCAGGAGCTGGATCCGGGGCAGACTGAGCTGTACTTCGACGGGCTCCTGCCCATCGAAGTCAACGGCGCTCCAGCCGAAGCGCGGTTTGAAGGGGTAGTGATCGATGCGGAGACCCAGGCGATCATCGCCGGCGCGATCGTCATCGAACAGCCGCTTGCGATCGAGGTGGCCCTCAACCCCCTCACGGATGCCTTCAGCGACCATGCGTTTGTGCCGGCCGGCAGCGCGCCGGCGCGGAGCGAGGGCCTGTTGCTCGAATGGAACAGTCCGACCCGGGTGGATCGAGACGGCGTCCACCCCGCCGGCACCCATCCTGCTCGGGTATCTTACACCGGGCTCGAAGGCGAGGCCTGGACGGCGACGTACTCGCCCGACATCGCCTTGAATCTCGCGCCGTTCGGGATCGACCGTGGGCGGATCGACTTCGCGGCGGACGGCGTCGCCCGGGCGTATGCGGATGCCTCAGGATTCCACGTCATCGACCGGAGCGACCCGGTCATCGCCCAGATCCCGGACCGCCTGATCGTGGGCGAGGAACGGCTCGCCTATGTGCCGCTGAAGCGCAACGGGGTGCCGCTTGTAGCGGCGATGCCACTGGCCGGCGGCACCATTGCCCTGTCCCCGCTGCCCGGGACCCGCCTCGAAGCCGTGATCCCCGCATTTCGCGGCCCCGCCCAGGGCGCCGCGCCCCGGTATGAGGTCCTCCCCGATGCCGTCGTCATCCAGAGTGGCACCGGGCTGATGGTCAGCGGGTCGCTCGCGGCGACGACGCCGGAAACGGCCGGCCTGGACGCCGTCGGCGTCCCCATCGCGCCCGAACGGATCGTCATTGGCATCGCGGACGGCGAGCCACGGATCCAGCTCGAAGGCAGGCTCACCCTCTTCGGCGCCCCGATTGCCGGCAGCGAACCGGTTGTGTTCACGGTGGACGGTCGCGGCCGCGTGGCCGGCGACGTCGCGCCGGGCGCTGTCGCCGGCACCCTCGCGCTGGACGCAGCCGGATGGGCGCGACTGGCTGTCGAATCCGTCGAAGGACGCTTGCTGGTTCCGCTTTTCGGCGGGGCGGAGCGGGTGGTGGACTTCACTGTCGCCGGGGCCTTCCAGGTGGTCGATGCCGATTTGGTGATCGCAAGCGCCGCCATCGCTTTTGCCTATTCGGGCGCTGGACAGGCCGTGTTTACGCGATTTGAGCCGGCCGAGGCCGGCGCTTTCGACGTCGGCGCACTCCACCTGGGCGCCACCGCGATCGAGGTAGCCGGCATCGACGCGTTGTGGCTCTCGGGCGCCGCCGGGGCGCCTCGTTTCTCGGCCGCGCTCGACGCCGGCCTGGCCCTCGTCGTCGCTGTGGACACGCTGAGGGCCCCGCTTCAGGGGGTCGAACTGCGCGACACGGGTCTGCACATCGCGCCTCAAGACATCAACGACGCCGGGGGTGCCCTGGGCGGCAAACAGGGAGGCGAACAGGGCGGCGGCCTCACAACAGCCGGGGCGTTCGACCTGCGCCTCATCGGCATCCGGCTGCCGGAAACACGCCTCGTGGGGTCGGGCGATCGGCTGGATCTGCGGCTGGACTTCGACGCGCGCCTCGCGCGGCTCCCGCTTGCCGGCGCCGCCGCTGCCGCTTCGCTCACCCTCCAGGATGCCCGCTTCGTAGACGGTGTGCTCGAAGGCCCCATCCTCCCCTACCGCTTCCAGGGCGAGCCCGCCCGCCTGGCGATGGCGGCGCCCGTCCGTTTCGAAGCCGAAGGCGCCGTGGGCCGATTCTTTGCCGAATCGTCCGGCCAGGGGTATGAACTGGACTTCCAGGGCACCCTTGCCCACGCCGCACTCACCGACGCTGCCGGCCTTGCGTGCGCCCCGACGCCGGCCACGGTCCGCATCGCCAGCGGTACCGACGGCTCGGTCATCACCGGCGAAAGCGACGCCTTTGCGCCCTGCGGCTTCGTCACCGCCGGCCCCATGGCCCTCGTCTTCGATTCGGCCCGCATGCAGCTGACCTACGAACGCGACACACTGGTCACCTGGATCGAGGGTGAGGTTGCCGGCGTACACGAGCCCCTCACCGGGGACCGCGCATCGGGCAGCGGCACCATCGCCATCGACCTCGCCGACGGCCGCGTCGTGGAAGGGTCGGCCCGTCTTGATGATTTCGAATGGGCCTATCCTGCCTTCAGCCCGCTTTTTGTGATCGACGTGGTCGAAGCGCGTCTGGACGGCCGGGGCGTCACGTTCTTTGCGGACAGCACCTTCGCCGGCCGACGCCTATCCGACGACGCCCCCCTCCGGTTCACGTTCTCCGAGACCTTTAAGCTCGGCCTTCAGCCGGCCCGCGCCAACACCGGTCGCGCCGAGGTGCTCCTGGAGGCGACCCCATTGGGCCGGTTCGACGAAAACGGTTTCTCGATCGGCCGCGCGATGGAGCCCGCCGATCTGCCGGAACACATCCCGCTTGCGGGCATCGCAGGCGCGCTGTGGTTGCGCGAAGCCGGCGGCGACCCTTCGGTAACGATCGTTCGGTCCACCCGTGGGCTGACCGTCCTCCGCGTCGACGCCGCGCGGCTGCAGATGACCCACCCCGCCCGGTTCAGCCTGCCCGTCGCCGGCGAGATCACGGTCAATGATGCCTTTGAAATCATCTCCGGCGAACTCATCGGCCAGGGCGATGCCGGCGGCATCGCCACGTCGATCGATCCGCTGCGCGTGCATCATGTCCGCGCCACGCTCGCCGAAGGCGCGACCCGCTTCGAGGCCACGCTCGAGGCCCGTATCGCCCTGCCGGACGTGCTGGTGTCCGACTCGACCGCGACGGTCGCTGCCTCCTTCCGCCTGGTCGACGGCGAGGCGACGGCTCCCGTCGTCATCCCCCCGCGCTCCTGGTACGAGGGCCGCCTTCGCTTCAGCGCCGACACGGCCCGCATCGGCCATGAAGACGGCGTCACGTTCGTGACAATCGACGGCGGAATCGCCTCGCCGTTCCTGCACCCGGACTCGACGGCTTCCGCGCTCCGGTTCACCGCTGGCTACCGCGAGCCGGACGCCGCGTGGGCGTATGACCTGGCCCTCGACCCGCATTCGAACCGGACCATTCCCTTCGGCGCCGGCTCCCTTGCGCTGGATCCGATGCTGGCGAACCGCTTGCAGGCCAACCCGTTACCCGTCCTGAGCCTCGCCGGCCTGATGCGGCTACCGGCCCGGCTGGGCGAGTACTATACCCTGGGCCTTGCGCTGGAAGTCGGGCCCGCCGGCGTTTATCTCGGCCGGCCCTATTCGGGGCCTGAGGCTCCCGTCCTCATCGAGGGTCTGCTGACCCAGCAGATCAGCCGGCTCGAATGGCGTTTCGACGAGGGCCGGCGCGCGCTGGTCGCCTCGTTGGACGGCGCGTATGAGTCTCCGCTACTCCAGTCGCGCACGGGCGGCCGTGCGACGTTCCGGGGTATGGAGATCGGGATGGATGGCGAGGTCTTCCTTGGCACCGCCGGGTTCGCCGACGCCGACAGTACCGCGCTGTCCCTGTTGAGCCTCGGACAATCGATCGACATCATCCCCAACGTCTTCCGGCTCGACTCCCTCGCCCTCGCCCTGGGCGAGACGGGTCTTCGGCTCTCGATTGCGGGCTCCGTGGACATGCCGGCGCCCTCCGAGCGCCTCGGCCCGATGTTGCCACGGGCTCCGGGCGCGGCCCCGCTCGGACGCACGGCGCCCACCGTAGTCACCCCCTCCACGGCCTCGTTATTTCCGACGGGTCGCGTGGCCTTCACGGTAGGCCTGGACGGAACGCTGCGACAGAGCGCGGTCGAATTCGCCGGCCAGACGCTCCGCGCGTCCGCCAAGCCGGCGTTTCAGATGGCGTTCGGTGATGCCGCCATCTTCCAGTATGAGGCGGCCGAACTCGACTTCAGCCCGTGGCGGCCGGCCGAGGCGCGTCTGCTCGCCGCGGCCCGGCTCTTCCTGCGACCCAGCGACTCGGCCAACGCCGCCGACAGCTCGCGCATCAGCCGCACCGACGTCACCCGCATGCCGGCCATCCCGTTTGGACGGGTCTCCGACCTCCGGCGCACGCCCGGCGTGATCGTCCCAGCCGCCGCCCCGATCCAGTATTTCACAGCCTTTCAGGGCGCCACGGACCCTGCGCCGCTCGTCGTCGGCAACGGGCTCTACGACCTGCATGTCGGCTCCGTCACCCTGCCCGACGCCAGCTCGCCGACTGTTTCGCTCGCCGGGCTCGTCCGCCTCAACGCGGCTGGCATCTCCGGAGGCCTGAGCCTGGGCGATCGGGTCATCGGCCCCGCCGGCCTCGTGCAGCCCGGCCACGCAACGGGGGCGTCCACCCTCAGCTTCGATGGCATCCTCGCCGTCCAGACGGATTGCTTCGAGCTCGAACAGCGTCGCTCCGAATTACAGTCGCTTTCGCTGGAGCCCCAGCACCTCTTCCTCGACCCCGACGGCCGGGTGGCTTCCGCCCCGACCGCCCCGTTGTCCGTGCAAGCGTACGCCCGGTTCGGCGCTGTCTGCGGCGACACCCTCCAGATCAGCCTCACCGACGGCTGGTTTGACGGCCGGGCAAACGCATTGACCGCCTACCTGACCACCGCTGGCGCAACCGAGCTGCGGCTGGATCGGGTGGAGACGACACTGGCCGCCGGCACTCGGGTGATGGCGGACCTACGTCATTCCGCCCTCGACGGCGAGCCTTCGCTGGACGTCACGGGCTTCACGTTCCTCCGCGACATCCCGGTGACGACGACCGGCCATCTGCGCGCGCTTCAGGGCCGGCCCAGCCTCGCCCTCTTCTTCTCCCCCGCCGCGCAGGTCATCGACTGGATTCCCGGCCTCGGCGCTATCGAAATAGCCGGCGGAGGCCTCTTCTATCGCCCCGCCACCGCCGACCTCGAGCCGGTCTCCCGGATGCTCAACGAGCGGCACAACGGCGCCTTCAGCGCCGCCAACCCGGCCGGCTGGCCTTCCCTGAGCGCACCGCCGTTCGCCCTGTATCTTCCAGCCGACATCGCCCTCGCGCCGGCCGATTCGTCCCATGGCGTGACGGGCGCCGGCCTCTTCACCATCACCAACCAGTTCACGACCTTCGACCTCCGCGGGACGCTGCTCCAACGCGAAGACGAATTGGATGCCGCGTTATTCCTGGCAGAGGTGACCGACGACTCGCTGGGCACGACCCTCCAGGGACAGGGCGCCCTCACCGTCAATTTCACATCCACGCTCGGCGGCTTCGTACACACCGCCTTCCAGGCCACGCCGGCGGGGGGATGGTCCGCCTTCGGCTACGGCGATTTTCTCGTCAACGACGCCCTCCCACTGTCGGGCCGGTATCAGGCCGGCGTCGACGGCCTGTTGCTCGACCTCACCGACATGCGCCCCGTCGTGACAGGCAGCCTCACCGTCCCGCGCCCATTGCAGCTCACCGCCTGGTTCGATACCCGCCAGGGCGCCCTCGGCGGGTTCACCGCCATCGAGAGCGACCTCGCGCTGCTCCCCGGCGTACTGTTTGGACGCAGCCGGCTCACGGGCAGCCTCGTCCGCCACAACGACGAGCAGCGGCTGTATGCGGCCAGTAATCTTTATGTCGATGTGCCCTTCGTGTATACCGGCCCGCTGGACCCGTGGCTATCGGTTGAGGGCGGACAATTTTACGCCGGCGACGCACGCAACATGACGTTCCGGCGCATGATCAATGAAGGGCGCCAGCACAGCGCGGCCATGCCCGAGCTCGCCGAGGAGGCAAGCATTCGCCTCCAGGAAGCCGTGCGCGTCCTCCGTCAGGCCGGCGCCGACCCCTTCCCCGGCATCGCCCCCGGCCTTCTCACCCAATCCTCCGACACCCTCCTGGCCTTCAGCGCCCGCCTCCTCGATGACGAGCGCGCCGGCGGCGACGTGCCCGAGACACTCACCCACCTGGCCGAAGGCCTCTTCGCCGATGGCAACCGGCCGGCGCGGACGGCCTACCCCGATACGCCGGCCACATCCGAGGCCGCGAACGATGCCTGGTTGGGGATGACCACCGCCATCGCCACGGCGGCGCGGAGCGCCGAAACTGATCTCTTTGGCCTCGCCAGCCTCGCCCCACGCAGCCTGTTGTGGCTGACGGAAGAAGTCGAGATCCCCACGGACCTGAACGTATCGCCCGTCGTCCGGGCCGAATGGCCGAACGAGACGCCGGCCGGCCGGGGCGGATTCGAGATCGACGCCACCGTGCAGGACCGGCAGACGACCAGTCTGCTCGCTTTCAAGGAGCGCAACGATGCGCTCGACCTCCAGTTCACGCGCGCGGTCGGTACGCTGGAGCTGAACCTGGTGAATCTGAAAATCGCCCGGACGCCGGATCAGCCGATCCGGTATGCCGAGGCCGTGGCGTCGTTGGGCGCCTACCACGGCCGGCAGGCCGATGCCGACTGGTCGCTCGCGGCCTGGGCCACCGAGCGGAGCGCCTGGCTCGCCGGGCAGGAACGTGTGATCGAGCGCGACATCGAGGACCAGTTGGGCGCGATCGACGATAAGCCGGAGGTCCTGCGTCGCGCCGTGCTCGCCCGCGTCGATCGGCTGAAGGAGATGGCCGCCGGCACGGGGTGGATCAACGAGGCGATCGCCGACGAAGCCGCCTTCCGCCAGCGTGTCGCCGCGGCGGACCCCGAAGCGCTCAAGACCCTCTACCGGACGACTGGTAAGTGGCTGTGGTTCGATGCGCCGGCCGCCGCGTTGCTGGCCGCCGCCGACTCGCTCACGTCCCGGTCCACCCTCCGAGCCGACCGTTACGCCGCGCATCAGGACTCCATCGCCCTCGCCTACGGCGCCTTCACCCGGGCCCTGGACCCGATGTACGACACCCAGACCGCCATGACGACGACGCTGTACGGCATGGCGGAGGAATATAAAAACTGGCGTACGTCGATGGGCCGGCTAGATCCCGAGGGCGTCAACCTCGCCTTCCAGTTCCTCCCCTACCGCGGCAACTACCGCCTCCTCGCGGACGACCTTATCCCGCCGAGCATCGAGTCGATGAAGATCGGCATCGAACCCGCCGGCTATCGCTCGACCGCAACCATCACATGGACGGCGCAGCATCCTATCGAGATTGTCGAAACGAGCATAGCCATTCAGCAACCGTCGGACTCGACCTCCGTGTTCGCAAGTGTGGGCGCCCTGCCGGCGCTCGCCGTGGCGGCCTTCAAACGCGACGGGGCGGACCAGACGCACACCTACGACGTGACGTTGCGCGTCCGCGGAGCCGGCGGCCTCAGCGCCACCCGTTCGGGCCGCTTCACCGTGCCCGTGGACCCCGACGCGCCGGCGCCTGTCGTGCGGCCTGACTCGCTTCTCACCCCGCTCGACGCCACGTCGCCTCCGGCGCCCGTGTTGGCCGGGCTGGCGTACTCCGCCTACTTCAGCGACGAGCCCAACACCCTGTGGTTCACACTCGGCGAGCTGCGCGACGCGGAGTCCGGCATCGCCTCCGTCGCCTACCGCATCGTCAACGAGGAAAACGTGGAAGATGTGCTGCAGGATTGGACGGAGGTCGTCATCAGCCGTGCGACGTTCGCCGGCCGCACGATCGAAACCGGCTTGCCCGTGCAGGAGCGCAACCTGGCCATCCGCGTCGAGGCGCGCGTGGAGAACGGCGCCGGCCTGACCGCCGTGAGCCACGAGACGCTACGCCTCAGCCTGGACGACACGCCCCCCGTCGCCGCCCTGAAGGCGCTGACGTATTTCAACCCCTTCAACCACGAGCACCCCAACAGCCTGCTCGTGGCGTTCGACACCCTGCGCGATGCCGAGTCCGGCATCCAGCAGGTCGAATATGTACTCGTGGAAGGGGCCGAGACCAACCTGGCCGAGGCCGACTGGCAGCCGTTGATCGCACCGCGCCAGCCACAACGCGACCTCGGCGCGCGTGCGGATTACATCCCGATCGTCGAAGGCGCCTTCCCGGACCGCGCCCTCAACCTGAGCGCCGTTTTCCGCGTGACAAACGGCGCCGGCTTGCAGTCGATCGCCCGGCAGACGATCCAGATTCCGGGGCGCGACGCCACCCCCCCAACGGAGCCCCAGCTCACGCTTTCCCACACCGGTTTCTACGACGCCGAGCGGCCCAGTCAGCTCCACATTCTGCTGACCGACGTCCAGGATGTCGAATCGGGGGTGGATCGCATCCTGTTCCGCGTGCTCGACGGGAGCACGGGGCAGCCGATCCAGGACTGGAATGACTTCACCCTGCTCGACCCGACCCAGTTCGCCTTTTACGCCGGCAGCCTGGAGCACACCCTCGATCTTCCGCGCTTTGGCAGCGGCCGGCCCGTCATCGTCGAAGCCCGCGCCGTCAACCACGCCGGGGTGTCGTCGCGTACGTCCGTCGCCTTCCTCCATCTCGATGTGGACGATAGCCCGCCGCCGGCGCCGGCGCTGGAAGTGTATGTGCACAACGACAGGGTCCACGCCGAGCCCGAGGGGGTGTCCATCAACGTAGGCCCGGTAGCCGACCCCGAGTCCGGTATCGGCTCGGCCGCGTATCGCCTCGTCGACCCCGCATCGCAGTCCGTAGTGGCGGACTGGCAGCCGCTGCCGTTCGACGCCGTCTCGGGGGCGTTCCCGGGGGCCCGGATCGATCTCGACCCCGCCGCGTTGGGCGCCGGCGAACCGGAGTTGCAGGTGCGGGTGATCAACGGCCAGGGATTAAGCGCCGTCGCCAGCCAACCCATCCAGCGCGACGCCGCGGCCGCCGCGCCGACGGCGCCCGAGGTTACCCTTTTCTACACCGAGCCGGACGAGGCGCGGGAGGGCCAGTTGTACCTCGTCCTCAAACCCATCGACAATCCACTCGCGACCCCCGCCGCCATTCGGTACCGGCTGCGCGACGCCGACGTGGCCGGCCGGGAAATCGCCCCGTGGCAGTCGGTGCCCGTCACCGCCGGCGAGCGTTTTGCCGGCCGCACCATCGTGCACGCGCTGCCGGATAGTGCCGTGGACGCGACGGTGCTGGCGGAGCTGGTCGTCGAGAACCGGCAAGGCCAGGCCTTCCGGAGCCAGGCGGCGCTGGAGATCCCGCGCGCGAGCGCGCTGAGCGCCAGCCGGCCCAGCGAACCCACGCTCGGTCTGTTTTATTATGATGCCCGGAACAGCATTCAGGCGAATACCCTCGAACTGGCGATCGGCGAGAGTTTCGACGCGCGTTCGGAAATCGTCGCCGTCACCTACCGCATCGTCCTGACGGATGCCCCGGGCGAGACGATCACCCTGCCGACGGATTCAACCTGGAGCGACGCCCCGACCGACGCCGGCGTGTACTTCCCCGGCGCCCGCCTGCTCATCTCCCTACCCGAACTGACCCTGCCCGCTACCGCGCAGGTGGAGGTCCGCCTCGAAAATGCCGACGAACGCGCCACCCTCGCCACGGGGCGGATGGTCCTGGCGCCCGTCACCGACGACACGGCGCCCGTGGCGCCGGCGTTTGCCGTGTCGCTCATCGAGATGCCGCGCAACCAGGCTCCGGCGCGGCTGCGCATCGTGGCCGGCGCCGCGTCGGATCCCGAGACAGGCGTGGCCGAGATGGCCGTTCGCCTGATCGACCCTGAACGCGAGGGGGCGACGGTGATCGACTGGACGCCGCTCGTCAACCAGCAAAACGACCGGCTATTCGCGCCGGCCGTGACCGCGCTCACCGTCCCGTCGCCCGAGGGCAGCCTGTCGCTTGTCGCGCAGCTCCGCGCGACCAACGGCCTCGGGCTGGAGCGGATCGTCGAAACCCCGGTCGTCCTGATCAACGACCAGACGCCGCCGAGCATCGAAGGGTTGACCGCGACCGCCGCCGGCGATGGCGCCCGGCCCGATGGTCTCGTCGTGACGCCCGGCCTTGTGGCCGATGCGGAGTCGGTCATCGAACGGATCGAGTACCGCGTGACCGCCGGGCAGGACACTGCCCAGGTGATCCAGGCGTGGACGCCGCTCGCCACGCCGCGGACGCCGCGGCACCGGGCGCCGGCGTTCTCGCTACCCCTTCCTTCAGACGCCGGCGATCTGACGCTGGATGTTGCCGTGCGCGCCGTCAACGCCGCCGGCCTGGAGGCGACCGAGCGCGTTCGGGTGAGCATCGATCGGGACGAGACGCCCCCACAGATGCCGCCGCGGATCGAGATGTCGTTTGTCGATAACGCCCAGGGCATAGGCTACCTGCTCATCACGCCCGGGGCCTTCCGCGACGCCGAATCGTTGATCGCCGGCCTCGATTACCGGATGACGGACGCCGCGAATGACGCGATCGTGTTCCGGGAGTGGACCCGTGTGCCGGCGCCGAACGTGATCCGCGCGACGCCGCCCGCCTTCTCCGTCCCCCGCACGGCCTTCCCCTTCGACGGCGCTCGCGAGGTGCTCGTCGCGTTCCGCGCGCATAACGGCGCCGGCCTTTACGGCTACCGGCAAACGGCCGTCTCCATCCCCGGCGACACCACGCCGCCCGAGGCGCCGGCGCTGGAGGCCATCCACCTGAACGCCTACGACGCGCGCCGGCCCAATAGCCTCGAGCTGCGCATCGGCCCCGCCTCGGACGCGCAGTCGTCCATCGTGGAGGTCGCCTACCGGCTGCGGACCGGCGCCGGCGAAGCACTCGCCCCCTGGACGCCCCTCGCCGCCGGCACGGACGGGCGTTTCCCCGGAAGCCTGTCGTATGTCGATCTGCCCTTCATCGCCACGAGCACACGCGTCGATGTGGACGTGCGCGTGGTCAACAGCGCCGGCCTCGTCGCCACCGCAACCACCCAGGTGGATGTAGTGATCCAGAGCGATGTCTCGCCGCCGGAGCTCGCCATCGCGTTGCACTTCTTCAACGAAGAGATCGCGCTGGTGCTCGACGAATTGTCGGACCCGGAATCGCGGATCCACCAGGTAGACTATCGCTTCCTCGATAATGTCGACCAGACCGTGCTGACGGACTGGGCGCCGGTCTTCGAGATCGCGGTGCCTCAAGCCCGCTTCGAGCGTCAGATATATGGTGTCGACGAGCCGGCGATACGCTCCGGCCGAACCCTCAAGGTGGAGGTCCGCGCCACAAACGGCGCCGGCCTCCAGACCACCGTCAGCAAAACCGTCCTCTTCAGATCTCCCGGAATCGGCCAGTGACGTTACGCGTTTCCTCCATATCGACCCTCCGTCTCCGGATCGCCCTCACCCTGGCGTTCTGTGTGTTGATGGCGCCGGAGCGGGCCGGGGCGCAGGCGCCGGCCGGCGAGCTGCGTATCGCCGTCCGCGAGGACGACCGTTCCGTCCAGATCTACCATACGGCGCTCGTGCCCATCGAGCACGGCTTCAACCTGTACCGACGGGACGACGGCGAAGCGGCCTTCGTCCGCCTCAACGCCTCCCCGATCCACAGCGTACGGTCGGGCGATGAACTGCGGGACTTCCTCGGGGTGCTCTACGGCTCGATCGAGTCCGCCACGGGCCAGGACAACGCCAACAGCACGCTCGCGAAAGTCCGCAGCGATACCCGAATCGCCAACCTCCTCACCTTCATCTACCCCGACGTGGCCGATGCCCTCGGCCGGCGGTATATCGACCGGACCGCGCCCCTCGAAGCGGTCGTGACCTACCGGATGGAGTTCGTCGACGCGCGCGACGAACCGACCGGTGTAACGCTCGAACAGACGCTACTGCTGCTTCCTGGCCGCTCGGAGGCCCCGATCGGTCTGCGGGCCATCAACGACGGCCGCGCGATCACGCTGTACTGGCGCTACGTTCCCCCCAGCCTCAAGACGGATGACCGCGTGGTGCGCTTCGAGGCGTTCCGGATCGACCCGGCGACCAGCGCACCCGTTCGCCTCCACGACGCGATCATCCTCCGCAACAACGCCGTTTTCGAGTACGCCGTCACGTTCGAGGCGCCGACCACAGGGCAGACCGAGCGGCTGTTCGTGCAGGCTGTCGACCTCACCGGGCAGGCCGGCGCGCCGAGTGCTGAACTCCGCTTCGATGTCGTGGATCGGCAGCCGCCGGCCGTGGTGGACGGCGTCGCCGCCTCGCCGCTCTCCGGCGGGCGCGTGCGTGTCGCGTGGACGCCTTCGGAGGATGCACGCGGGTATCACGTCTATCGGTCCGAGCAGGTGGTGTACGACGGCGGCTACGGCCGAGTCAACGCCGACCTTCTCGCCCCTACCGAGACCGTGTTTAACGATACCCTCCGCACGGCCCAGGGAGGCGCGTATTTCTATCGCGTCGCCGCCGTGGACGAGGCCGGCAACGAAAGTCCACTGAGTAATGTGGCGATGGCGCTGGTGATCGACGATACGCCGCCGGCGACCCCTGAAATGCTCGAAGCCCGGTACGAATCCGGCACGGTCCAGCTCGCCTGGCAGGCCCCGGCCGGCGACGCCGGCGCGTTTGTCGTCCTCCGCCGCCGGATCGGCGCGGGCGCGCCGGACATCGACCTGCGCGTGAACGAGGAAGATGTACAGGCCACGCGGTATGTCGACGCCGGCGAGCTGGGCCACGGATTCGCCGAAGGCGGCGTATACCGCTACACCGTCCTCGCGATGGACGACGCCCGCAACTTCAGCGCACCGGCGACCGCCACGGTTCGAATTCCGGACCAGACCCCCCCGCCGCCGCCTACCGCGCTCTACGCCACGATCGAACACGGCAATCGGATCGCGCTGACGTGGAATCCGTCGGCCGACGAAGATCTCATGACCTACCTTTTGTACCGCCAGGAAGACGGCGCGGCGCGGGTCCAAACCCATACCGTACCCCCCGGCCAGCGCCGCTTCGAGGCCTACGATGTCGCCCCCGGCCACACCTACACCTTCTGGCTCACCGCCGCGGACTCCGCCGGCAACGAAAGCGCTCGCTCCGAACGGCAGCGCGTCGTCATGCGCGATGCCATGCCGCCCCGGTCCGTGCGCAACGTCCACGGAGAAGCCCTCGAGGCCGGCGGCGTGCGGCTAAGCTGGGAGCCGGTCGCCGCGCTGGACCTCGCCGGCTACCATGTATACCGGGCCGCGTCGGCCACCGGGACGTACGAAAAAGTCCACGAAGGCCTGCTCGCCGAGCGCACATGGGTCGACCCCGCGGGCGAGGCCGGTCAGTGGTACCGCATTCTGGCCGTCGACACATCGGGCAACGAAAGCCGACCGGGTGAGCCGGCCTGCGCCCTCCTCCCCGGACAGCCGTAATTATCCCGTACCTTCATGCTATTGCGCCCATCAAAAACGTTTCTGAGCGGCATTCTCGCCGGCGTCGCGTTCTGGCTCGTGAGCCCGACCGAGATCGCCGCGGCCGCTCGTGAACGAGCCGTGGACCCGCCCACCACCACCGGCATCTCCGATGTGACCGTCCTCGAGGATGCGGCGCCCACGGCCATCGATCTGTTCGCCGCCTTCGCCGACGACATCGACGCCGACGATGCGCTGCTGTACACTGTCGAATCCGTCTCGGTCGGCGGCCTTTTCACCACGGCCGTCGACGGCAACGCCGGCCTCCTCACGCTCACCTACCTGCCCAACGCTAACGGCTCGGCCGTTGTCACCTTACGCGCTACCGACACCGAAAATCTGTTTGTCGAAACCAGCTTCTCCGTCACCCTCACCCCCGTCAACGACGCCCCCGGTTTTACCCCGGGTGGCAATATCACCGTCAACGAGGATTCCGGCGCGCAGTCGTTCCCGAACTGGGCCACGGGCCTGGCGGCCGGGCCGGATAATGAAGATCAGGAGTTGACCTTCACGCTCGGCGTGGGTACGCCGTCACTTTTCTCCGTCCAGCCCGCTATTTCGTCGACCGGCACACTCTCCTTTACGCCGGCGCCCGGAGCCAGCGGCACGTCGTCGATCACGGCGACCCTCGTCGATAGCGAGGGCACCGCCAACGGCGGCACCAATTCCAGCGACCAGGAAACGTTTTCGATCACCATCGTCGCCCAGCTCGATCCGCCGACGACCAGCGGTATCGGCGATGTGTCCGTCCTCGAGGACGCCGCCAGCACCGGCATCGACCTCTTTGCCGCGTTTCAGGATCCTGATGATCCCGACGAGGCGCTCACCTTCAGCGTGGTGGGCAACAGCAACCCCGCGTTGTTCGCGAATCTGCCGATCGACCCCGCGGCCGGCACCCTGACGCTCGACTACGCCGGCAATGAGAACGGCTCGGCCGTCCTAACCGTCCGCGCGACCGATCCGACCGACCTCTTTGTCGAGACCTCGTTCACCGTGACGGTCACGGCCGTCAACGATGCGCCGTTTTTTACGAAGGGTGGAGATCAGTCCGTCGGTGAAGACGCCGGCGCACAGACGGTAGCCGGCTGGGCCAGCGGGATCGGCGCCGGGCCGGCCAACGAAGCATCCCAGACCCTCACCTTCTCCACCAGCGCCGCGAATAGCGCTCTGTTTTCCACCCAGCCGGCCGTTTCGGCCGCGGGGACCCTTACCTACACGCCGGCGCCCAACCTCAGCGGGTCCACCACCGTCACGGTCACCCTCGGTGATACCGGCGGCACGGCCAATGGCGGCGTCGACACCAGTGCGCCGCAGACCTTCCAGATTACGATCTCGGACACAAACGACCCGCCGACGACCTCCGGCATCGCCAATGTCACCGTGTTGGAGGATGCCGCTACTACGGGTATCGACCTCTTCGCGGCCTTTGCCGACCCCGAGGATGCGGACAATGCGCTGTCGTACTCCGTCCAGGCTAACACCAACGCCGCTCTGTTCGCCAGCGCCGCCATCAGCGCCGGCACCCTCACGCTCGACTATGCCGCAGACGCGAACGGCTCGGCGTCGATCACCGTGCGCGCCACCGATACCGGCGGTCAGTCTGTCGAGACCACGTTCACCGTCACCGTCACCCCCGTGAACGACGCCCCGTCGTTCACAAAAGGACCGGACCAGTCCCCCAGCGAGGACGGGCCGCCTGTCTCGGTGGCCAACTGGGCCTCCGCTATCAGCCCCGGGCCGGCGAACGAGAGCGCGCAGACGCTGACGTTCTCGATATCCAACACCAATACGGGCCTCTTCACCCAGCAGCCGGCCCTCTCCCCGACCGGTACACTCACCTACAACGTGGCCAACAACGTCAGCGGCACGGCGATCGTCACGGTCATTTTATCCGATAATGGCGGCACGGCCAACGGCGGCGTCGCCTCCAGCGCGCCGCAGACGTTCACCATCACCGTTTCCAACGTAAACGACGCACCGACATCGTCCGGCATCGCAAACGTGCAGGATCTGGAAGATGCGGCCAACCGGGTCGTGGATCTCTTCGCCGCCTTCGCGGACACCGAGGACGCCGACAACCAGCTCACCTACAGCGTCACCGCCAACACGAATGCGGCGCTGTTCTCGACCACGACGGTCAACGGAACGGCCGGCTCGCTGACGCTCGACTACGCCCCCGACGCGTTCGGGTCGGCGAACCTCACCGTCCGCGCCACCGACACCGGGGGCCTCTTTGTCGAAACCACCTTCTCCGTCGCCGTCGCCGCCGTCAACGACGCGCCTTCTTTTGTCAAGGGCGCCAACCAGAGTGTCGCGGAAGATTCAGGCGCCCAGCAGGTGGCCGGATGGGCCACCGGCATCTCTGTCGGCCCCGCGAACGAGGTGGGGCAGACGGTTTCGTTCCTGGTCTCGACCCCCTCGACCGCCCTGTTCAGCGCTCAGCCGGCGATCACCTCGGCCGGCGTGCTCAGTTACACACCGGCGCCCAGCACGAGCGGCACGGCAACGGTAACCGTCGTCCTTCAGGATAACGGCGGGGTGACCAACGGCGGAGTCGATCAGAGTACGGCGCAGACGTTTACGATCACGATCACCGGCGTGAACGATGTGCCCGTCGCGGTAAATGATGCCTACACGGTCACCGAGGGCCAGTCGCTGATCGCCGCGGCCGGCGGGTCACCGCCGGGTGTGCTGGACAACGACATCGATCCCGACGGGCAGACGCTCACGGCCACCGTCATCCAGCCGCCCCAGTACGCCTCCACCTGGTCGTTTAACACGAACGGCTCGTTCGTCTATGTCCACGACGGCTCCGAAAACACGGTCGACACCATCACCTATGTCGCCAGCGACGGCACAGCGACGTCCAACGTCGCCACCGTCACTCTGACGATCCGCGAGATCAACGACCCGCCGACCACGTCGGGCATCACCGGCATTACGGTCGTGGAAGACGCCGCCGACACCGTTATCTCCCTGTTCGACAGCTTCAGCGACCCGGACGATGCCGACAACACGCTGGTGTACAGCGTCCAGGCGAATACCAACGCCGCCCTTTTTGAATCCACCGCCATCAATGCCTCCACCGGATCGCTGACCCTCAACTATGCCCCGGATGCAAACGGCGCCGCGAGCCTGACGGTCCGTGCGACGGATCCGGGTGGGCTCTTCATTCAAGCCACCTTTACGGTCACCGTTACGGCCGTCAACGATGCTCCGACGATGACGCCGGGTGATAACATATCGATCGGGGAAGATGAAGGGCCCCAGTCGTTCCCGAACTGGGCGACAGGGATCGCCGCCGGCCCGTCGGATGAGGCCGTGCAAACGGTGTCCGTGAGCCTGACGAACGATAACCCCGCCCTTTTTGTCGTCCAGCCCACCCTGACCATCAATGGAGCCAACGGCACAATCACCTTTACACCGGCCGACAACGCCGGCGGCGTCGCCACCGTCACCATCCTGCTGAGCGACAACGGAGGCACCGTAAACGGCGGAGCCAACACCGCGACCTATACCTTCACCATCGCTGTAAACTCCGACAACGACCCGCCCACGGCCGTTGCCGTCCCGGACTCGACGGTCTTGGAAGACGCCGCGCCCATCGATTACAACCTCTATACGATCTTTGGCGACGAAGAAGACGCCGACGATCAGCTGGTCTTTTCGATCGAGGGGGAGGTCGATAGCACCCTCTTCGACACCTTCACTATCGCGGGCAACCCCGCCCTGCTCACCATCACGCTCCTGGCGGACGCCTCCGGCGATGGATCTATCACTGTACGCGCCACGGATACGGGCGGCCTGTGGAAGCAGGAGACGATCGGATTGACCGTCCTGCCCGTCAACGACGCCCCCACCTTCACCGCCGGCCCCGATCAAGCGCTGCCACAGAACGCCCCGTTGCAAAGCGTGCCGGGTTGGGCGACCGACATCAGCGCCGGCCCGGAAAACGAGACGGACCAGACCATCGATTTCCAGCTGACGACCGATAACGACGCACTTTTTGTCGCCCTGCCGGATATCAGCGCGGACGGCACCCTCACCTATGCGCCGGCGCCGGGCGACGACGTGTTCGGCGTGGCCACCGTCACCGTCACCCTCGACGACGGCGGAACGACCAACGGCGGCAAGGACGCGAGTGAAGCGCAGACCTTCCAGATCACGATCGACCGCTTCAACACGGCCCCGAACGCCAGCGAGGACAATTACCTCGTCCGCCAGGGGGCGACGCTCACGGTGCCAGCCGTGGCCGGCGTGCTCGCGAACGACGCCGACGCCGAGGCCGACCCGCTCACCGCTCGCCTCGTGTCCCCCCCGAACAACGCGGCCACCTTCGTGCTCAACCCCGACGGCTCGTTTTCCTACCGCCACGACAACAGCCAGACGGTGGGCGACTCCTTCACCTATGCCGCGTTCGACGGCATCGACGAGTCCGACCCGACGACCGTCTTCATCGCCATCACGCCCTCCGGTACGCTCAGCCTCCCGGAAATCGTCGTGCTGGAAGATGCCGGCGATACGACGATCGACCTGCGCCCCGCCTTCGCCGCCCAGTTCCCTGAGGGAAGCATCCTGCATTACAGTCTCGTGACCGACCCCGTCCCGACGTTCTTCCGCGAGATCGCGATCGACTCCCTCGCCGGCACGGTGATCCTCAGCTACGCGACGAACCAGAACGGCCTTGCCAGCCTCAGCTTCCGCGCCACCACCGACGGCGGCACGCCACGCATCGCATCGGTCACGGTGACCGTCCTCCCTATAAACGACTCCCCCATCGCCGTCGACGATATCGCGGCGACGATCGAGAACGAGCCCGTCCTGGTGAACGTCCTGGCCAACGATGTCGACCCCGATGGCGACGACCTCCTCATCCAGAGCTTCTCCAGCCCCGACGTGGGCACTGTCCAGCCCGGCATCGACGGCACCTTCCTGTATAATCCGCCGGCCGACTTCACCGGCCGCGCCACGTTCAGTTATACGGTCGTTGATGACAGCAGCGCGACGGACCGGGCCACGGTTACAATCACCGTGTTCGCCGGCCGCTTCGATATCGTTGACATCGGGCGCGCAACCGACGATGTGAGCGCGGCATTCGGGATCAGCAACATCGGGGAGATCGTGGGCACGTCGCTCCTGGCCGGCGCTCCGACGCAGGCCTTTTCCTCCGAACAAGCGCTCGAAACCAGCGCCGCCAGCACGGCCTACGACGTCAACGACTTCGGGGCGGCCGTGGGCGCACACGTGTTTGACGGCTTCCTACTCGCGGCCCGGTGGGACTCCCTCGGCCTGACACGCCTCGGCGCGTTCGACGACCGGTCGAGCCTCGCCTACGGCATCAACAACGCAGGCCGGATCGTCGGCGCCTCGACCAGGGCTCAGTCCGACGTACTGCAGGCCTTCTTATGGAAAGAGGGACGACTGCATGCCTTGCAGACGGCGGAGGGGGTGGAAAGCCAGGCGTTCGACATCAGCGAGCGCGGCCTGGCCGCCGGCTACGCCGGCCCATCGGCGGTCCTGTGGGATGATGTAACCGTGGCGCGCACCCTCGCCGGCGCCGAAGGCCGGGCCTACGCCCTCAACGAGAGCGACCAGGCCGTGGGCAGCATCGACGACGGCGTCGTGAAGGCCGCTTTCTGGGAGCGCAACGGCGCGCTACAGGTCATCCACGACCCCGCCAGCGTGTTCAGTGAGGCGTACGGCATCAACAACTCGACCTGGGTCGTGGGCGCCTATCAGCCGGCCGTCGCCGGCAAGACCGGCGCCGCCACGAGCCGGCGGATGGCCATTCAAACCTCCGAAACCCTCCGGACCAGCGCCGTGGACTCGCTCGGGAAGCGGGGCGCGGAGGAGAGCGGTGCGACAACTGTCGCGGTCGCCAGCGAGAACCGGGCGTTCCTGTGGCGCAACGGCGTCCAGGTCGACCTCAACGACTTCATCGACGCGGCGTCCGGGTGGACGCTAGTCGAAGCGCTCGGCATCAACAATGCCGCTCAGATTGTCGGTTACGGGCTGTACAACGGGCGCAAGCGGGCCTTCCTGCTATCGCCCTCGAACAATGCCGCCCCGAAAGCGGCGGACGACGCGATTCGCCTGGCGTTTGTCGAGCGGATGGAGATCGATGTACTCGCCAATGACCGCGACGAAGACGGGGATTCGCTTGTCGTCGCCTCTGTGACGCAGGGAGCCTTCGGGGCGGTGGGCCTGACATCCGCCGGCCGCGCCGTCTACACGCCCGGGCCGGCGTTTGACGGGGAGGATGCCTTCACCTATGTCGTTAGCGACGGCCGGGGCGGTCAGGGCGAGGCCAGGGTGCTGATCACGATGGCCCCCGAGGCGCGGCCGGCGGCCTTTGCGCTGGAGCCCAACTACCCGAATCCGTTTAACCCTTCCACGACCATCACCTTCGCCCTGCCCGAGGCGTCGCATGTCGTACTGGAAGTCTTCAACCTGATCGGCCAGCGGGTCGATACCCTGATCGACGCGCCGCGGCCGGCGGGCAGCCACCGGATCGTGTTCGAAGCGGGTGCGCTCCCTGGAGGAGTGTACCTGTACCGCCTGCGCGCCGGCGATTTTACCGCCAGCCGGAAGCTACTCCTCCTGAAATGACGCCGTATAAAGAGCGGAGTACTCCTGCACCGCTTCGATGAATACGCCGGCATGGACCGGGTCGTGGTCCGGATGCATTCCATGCCCCAGATTGGCGATATGGCCGCCCGGCCCGAAGGCCTGGACCATGTCGCGCACCGCCGAGCGGATCGTTTCCTGCGACGCATATAAGACGCAGGGATCCAGATTGCCTTGAAGCGCTGCCCGGCCGGCCACACGCCGGCGTGCCTCGCGGGGATCGATCGTCCAGTCCAACCCGATCACGTCGTACGCCGACTCCGCCAGCGCTTCGAGGCCATGGTGCGCGCCGCGGGCGAAGACCGTCACCGGCACGTCCGGATGCCGTGCCTTGACCCCATCGACGAGGCGGACGAGATACGGCAGGCAGAAGCGGTCGAAGCTGTCGGGGCTGAGCAGACCCGCCCAGGTATCGAAGACCTGGACGAGTTGGGCGCCGGCGTCGATCTGGAGCGCGAGGTACTCGATCAGCAGATCGGTGATGTCGCGCAGGAGGGCATGGCTGGCCTCCGGGTGGCGGTAGAGCCAGGATTTGGCGTGGGAGAACGTCTTGCTCCCCGATCCTTCGACCATGTAGGCCATGAGGGTCCACGGGGCCCCGCAGAACCCGATGAGGGGGACGCGGCCGGCGAGGCGGCGGCGCGTCAGCGTCAGTGCCTCGAAAACATAGTCGAGCGCCCCTTGCAGCGCCGGCATCTGGAGCCGGGCGAGGTCTGTCGGAGCATCCAGTGGCTGCGTGAACACCGGCCCCTGCCCCTTCACCATCTCCACCGTCATGCCCATGGCCTGGGGAATGACCAGGATGTCCGAGAAGATGATCGCCGCGTCGAGCGGGAAGCGTTCAAGCGGCTGCAGCGTCACCTCTGCGGCGAGTTCGGGGGATCGAACGAGCGAAAAAAACGCGTCCTCCGACCGCATCGCGCGGTATTCGGGCAGGTAACGGCCGGCCTGGCGCATGATCCACACGGGGGCGCGCGGCGTAGGCTCCTGGCGGGCGGCCCGCAGTAACAGGTCGTTTTGAAGCGGGGGAAACGAGTGCATGCGAAACGTTCGTTAGGGGTTGACGGTTATCGTGTCGGCGCTCGTGAATCAACATCATGCCGGCCTCCATGTCCGACACGCCCATTCCTTACCGCTTCGAACTCATCCGAAAGGCGATCCATCTGTTGGCGATGGCCTTGCCGCTCGGCATGCTCGTCCTCGAGCGGCGGCCGGCGCTGGCGATACTGGCCGGCCTGACGGTGGTTGCCCTCGCGACGGAAATCACCCGAGCGCGGTCGGAAGCCGTGCGGCGAGCGATCGAATGGCTCGTCGGATGGATGATGCGTGCGGAGGAAAAGCCGCCGATCGGCCAGATCCGGCTCAGTGGAGCCACCTGGGTATTGATTTCGGCGCTCCTGCTGCTCGTCTGTTTTCCGGCGCGTCTCGCGGCGCTGGCGATGATGGTGTTCATGGCCGGCGACGCTGCCGCGGCGCTGGTCGGCCGACGGTTCGGGCACCATCGTTGGGGCCTTGGCCCTAAAACGATCGAGGGCACACTTGGGTTCATGGCGGCGGGAAGCGTCGTCGGGCTTTTTTTAGCTGAACCTGTCCTCTGGTTCGGGCCGGCGGCGGCCGTGCTGGCCGGCGCCCTCGAACTCTTACCCGGGCCCCTGAACGACAACCTGCAAGCCCCGTTCCTCACCGCCTTCGCGCTGGCGTTGACCGAGTCGTTGTGGCTTGGGGTGCCCTTCAGCTTCCTGCCGGGCGCAGGCTAGTCCACACCCCATCCTCCCCGAAAACCGAATCCTGATGGCAGAAACCGCCCTGCAACGACTCCTGGGGCTCACTCCCTTTCCCGAGCCTCCGCTCATCAAGCTCCGGTATCCCGTGGTCATGATGCATGGCTTCGGGATGGTGGCCGCGCTCCGTCGGAACGGGCATCTATACGATTTTGCGATGGACCTCCGGTCGCGCGGTGTCCTGGCGTTTGCGCCCAACGTCCCGCCCTACAACCCCGTGCCCGTGCGTGCGGCGATCTGGAAAGATCGTCTGCAGCAGATTCTAGAGCGGACCGGCGCTGAAAAAGTAAACTTGATCGCCCACTCCATGGGCGGCCTCGATGCACGGTTTCTGATCAGCCGCGAGGGCTTCAACGACCGCGTGGCCTCCCTGGTGACGGTGGCCACGCCGCATCATGGCTCGGCGATCGCGAGTTTCCTGCTGGACCAGCCGGATCGCCTTCGGATCTGGCTGGCAGACCTCGCGAACTGGCTCGGGACGAACACGATGCGGGAGGTCGAGGCCGATTTTTTGACCACCGTGACCGACCTCGCGCCGGCGTACATGCAGGACACCTTCAACCGCACCGTACTCGACGCCCCGGACGTCCGTTACTGGTCGTTTGCGGCGCGCGCCGGCAAGGGCACCGGCATGGGCATCAGCCCCTTTCTTCGTCCGCTGAACGCCATCCTCTATGGCCGGGAAGGCATCAACGACGGGTTCGTGTCCGTCGAAAGCGCCCGCTGGGGCGAATGCCTCGGGATCCTCGATGCGGACCACGCCCAGCAACTCGGCATCCAGTTTCCATCCCGCAACAGCTTCGACGCCTTCGCCCTCTACCGCCAGATCGCGGAGATGCTGAGCGAGAAAGGGCTTTGAAGGGAAAAAGGTAAAAGGTAAAAGGCAAAAGATGGGTCCTATAACCCATTTTACCTTTTACCTTTTTCCTTTTTCCTTTTACCTTTTACCTTTTACCTTTTACCTTTTACCTTTTTCCTTTTTCCTTTTTCCTTTTTCCTTTTCCTCACATTCCCGGCTCGATCTGCAGCAGCCAGGCGTCGGAGGGGAGGAGGCTGCCGAGGCGTTCGCGGTCGGACTGGGCGAGGCTGCGCGAGGCATACTGGCCGATCGCGATGCGGTATCGCGTCACGCCGTTTGCCTTTGCAGAAAGGATGTCCACGCGCAGGCCCTGCTGGAACATGTCCAGGTACTCGTTGCCGACGGCCTCGGCTTCCTCGACTGTCGTCTTCGAGCCGATCACCCACGTCCAGCCCCGGGCGGAGCGGTCAATGGAGCCCATCCATGCGGGCGCCGAGGATGTGGCGGCCGGCGGCGGCGGGACGATCTGCACGGGCGGGGCCTCGATCTGGGCCGGCGGCGGCGTCACGCTCGGGCGCGAGCCGATCGGCTGCCCCACGATCCCCCCCTCACCGGCAACCGGGCGCGGCACGGGTTGGATGGCTGGCGTGTCGACGGGCTGATTCTCTGGACCCGGGCGATCGATGATGGGCGCCGGCGCGTCGATGGCCGGATCGACGACGGCCTGATCCCGGGCCGGCGGATCCATGGGCGGCGACTCCATCGGCGTCGGTTCTACGATCGGGCGCGAGGGACTACCCACGGGAATCGGGCTGACGGACGCCAGGCGGTCGCCGCCCAGCTCGGTGAATCCCCCAAAACCATCCCGCGTGATCACCATCGCCGTCTGCCCTACAAATTCCACCGGCAGTGGATCCTCTACCGTTCGCATCACCCCGGGCACCACCACATACTCCGTCCCATCCGCGAAGACGTTCAGCGCCGGCACCTGGAATTGCCGCTCGGAATAAAAGCTCGGGTCGAAGAAGCCGTCGCGGGCACTGTGCAGCACGAGGTACTCGGCGTCGAGGCCGGCCTCCACAAGCATGGCATGCGCCAGTTCGTTCACCATGAAGGCGTTCCCCTCGCGGCGCGACAACATCGTCTCGATGCCCCGGTCGCGCGTGTTCGGGTTGATGGTAATGTTGTCGGCCACGTAGCGCAACACGCCGCTCACCTTGTCGCGCTGCGTGGCGAGGGTACCGGTGGCCTGGCGTGTGATGTCGCGCACTTCGCGCTCGTCGCGCGACTTGAGCTTGCCGGCGTAATCAGCATAGGTCCCCCCGAGGGTCTCCCAGTCCTCTGGCGCCCGATACCGCACGGCGCTCCCCATGGACATGTTGGTGACCTGGATCTGGAAATACGGCGCGACTTCTTTAAAAAAGATCGTATTCGACGGCTGAAACGCCGCCACTTGCTGCGCCTGGTACTGGAGCACAATCTTCCGGCGGTCGGCATCCTCGATGCGCTGGTAGGGCAGATCCTGACCCGCACCCAACTGCTTCACCTGCACTTGCCACCACATCGGGTAGATGTACTGCACATGCAGCGCCTCGACGGGCAGCCCATGTTGGAGCGGGATGTCGTGGTACACGGGCGGGTCTTTCTCCAGATTTCCGCGAGAGATTTCGTATAACTCGGTGATGACCGTGCCGGCGGCGATGCTACCGTAGAGCATCGAATAAAAGGTGCCGCCCCCGGGCGCCGGCTGCTCGTTCAGGTCTTCCCGATCAAATGTCTGTCCGCCGCTTCCCGGGGCCTGCAACGTGACCGAAAGGCGCTGCAACCGATCGCCGGGCTGGACTTCCAGGCGAAACGTGTTTACCAGCTCGGACGTTGGGTCCAACACGACCATCGACCGCTGCATCACCTCGAAGAAGCGCCAGTGCGGGATCGTACTCGTAAACGCGATACTGACGTTGTGCTCCAATGTATGGTCGTACGTGACATACACACCCGGAGCAGATGGGTAGCGAGCGCGGAGATCAGTTGCATTGTAGGCCGGCGCCATAGCCGCGCTGTCGGCGTTCAAACTGACAATACGTTCCGTCGTGTTGCACCCCAGCATCGTAACGAGCAGCAGCAACAAATAACCTGGCGTTCTCATGAGATACGAATCTGTTCTAAATGGGGAGCAGCCGTTGGCGCCGTCGATCGTGCAACGCTACATCAGGCAGGCTGTCTCAGTTTGAGTGTCATCTATCTAAACGATCATCGCGGCCCAGGCGCACGAACCCACCCGCGGGTGTACCCGCAAGCGTCTCGTGGCGTCAGCTACCCGTGTCGTTCGTTCCCGCCGGGCCTCTCCTCAGATTTTCGCCCGACGCTTGGAAAATAATCTTGTTTCATGGGGAATGGCTTACCCAAGCCCTCATCCGCAATTACCAGGCCAGAAGAGGTTGGCAGGTTGCAGGTTACCAGGTTGGCAGGTTTATCGGGAGCAGAAACCTGCCAACCTGCAACCTGCCAACCTGCAACCTGCCAACCTGCAACCTGCCAACCTGCAACCTGCCAACCTGCAACCTGCCAACCGGCCAACCATTCACCGATACGCATCCAGCGCCATATGAAGGCTCGTGAGGCAGCCTTCGGCTTCCACGGCGGCGTCGAGGGTGTCGGTGAAATGGCGCCCCCAGCCCGGGAATTCGACTTCATCCCACAGCGTGTTGTGCCATAACATCACGCAGACACCTCCAAAGCGCCGACAGGTGTAGATCAGCCGGCGCGACACCGCTACGGCTTCGTCGACACAGAGACCGCGGCGGTTGAACAGGGCCGCTTCCATCATACAGAGCGGGATCTCCCAGAGCGGCAGCTCGGTGTTGGCAGCGATGTCGAACTGGGTGAAGGGGTGGCAGGTAGCGTGGCGAAACCCCTCGTGGACTGAGAATCCGAGTGTGGAATCGAGCTCAAAACCGGCGTCCAGCTGGAGCGCCGGCGTACGCGCGGCCTCATGGCGCAGATAATGCTGTCGCACCGAGGCGGGCCGCACGGCGGTGGCCGCGGCCAGCCGATCCCGCTCCTCCCGCATCAGGCCCAGATGGTCGTGTGCATGGTAACTGGGATGCAGCCCAATTTCGAATCCCTCTCGGCGCAGACGGGCAAAAAAGGTCTGAATAAACGAACCCTTCAGTGAATACGCGACATCGTGCGGGCCGTGGGCGCCGGCTTTGAAGAAATACGTGGCGCGGCCCCGGTGCGCCAGCACCACGTCCACCATCCGCCCGAGCGCCGCCCGGAACGGGTCCCGGCCGGTGGCCGCCTGCCGCACGGACGCCTGCAGCCTCGCCCAGCGCTCGGCGGGCCCAACCCCGCGCCGGTTCAGGATCGGGTATTCCACCATCTCCCGAAACACGATCCCCGGGCGCCACTTCCGGAGATAGTCCACGTCGTGCGTCGCGCAAAACGCCCAGTTTCGGCCCGCCCAACGCGTGGGTATCGCCACAAAGCCGGCCCGCGCGAGACGCTCCCCGAGGATGACGCGGTAGACATCCACCGCCGGATCACACGCAGTGCCCCAAAGAGCCTGCAGCGAGGCCTCGTAGGGGAAACGACCGTGCACGTCCCGGGCCGGCCCGGTGTGCTCCTGCCATCCCGAAAGCCAGAAAAATGCCGATGCGATTAGGTCTTCCTCCCCTACATCGCCAAACAAGAGCGGGTATCGCTCCCCTTCCCGCTCGATCCACCGGACGCTCTCAGCGGCATATGGCTCCTCCGATGCAAAAAAGGCCGGCGTCGCCTCGTCGAGCCGCACCGCCACCGTGTGCGGGCCGGCGACGGCGGCCGGCTCCGGACCATAATAGAGCGCCGGCCCCATCAGGTAGGCGCGATCGACCCACCGCGGCTCGGCCCCGAGCCCACGAAGCAGCGCGCGGATGGCGTAGCAGGCCTTCGGCGCATACGCCGGGGGAGCCTCGACACAACAGGGGAGTACGAGAGGCTGTGGCATGATGGTGGCATGATGGTGGCATGATGGTGGTATTGCGGTGGCGGGTCGGTACGAAGACCCGCTAGATCGAACGTCCTTACGAGGGGCTCTTAATATGATCTTACGACTAAACGCCGATGCACCAGGAGCGGGGAATCCACACGCTAAAATCGTGGCAGACCCCGTCCACGGCTTTATCTCGGTGCCCAGGAAGGATATTCTCCCACTCATTCAAACGCCCGAGGTTCAACGCCTCCGCCGGATTCGCCAGCTGGGTGTGGGCAACTTCGTATTCCCGGGCGCTGAACACTCCCGCTTCAGCCACGCCCTCGGCGCCATGGCGCTCATGCAGGAGACGATCCTGACCCTTCGCGGTAAAGATACGCCAATCGACGCGGAAGAAGAGACGGCGGCGCTCATCACGGCCCTGCTGCACGACATCGGCCACGGGCCGTTTTCTCATTCACTCGAACATATCCTGATTACCGACTTCGAACACGAGCAGATGAGCCGCGCCCTGATCGTACAGATCAACGAGCGACTTGGCGGTGCGCTCGACCGTGCGCTCCAGATGTTCGACAACACGTACCACCGCCCCTTTTTCCACCAGCTCATCTCGAGTCAGCTGGACATGGACCGGCTGGATTACCTCCGGCGGGACTCGTACTTCACCGGCGTCGTCGAAGGCAAAGTGGGCGTGCAGCGCATCATCAAGTCGATGCTCGTCTACCCCACCGCCGGCCAGGCCGACAGCCGCGTGGTCATCGAACCCCGCGGCATCTACCCGGTCGAGAATTTCCTTTTCGCCCGCCGGCTCATGTACTGGCAGGTGTATCTCCACAAAACCGTCCTCGCGGGCGACCACCTGCTGCAGGGCATCCTGCACCGCGTCCGACGCTTGCTCCGCGCCGGCGATACCGACGTGGCCTCCCTCGGCGCGCCGGCGCTGCTGTTTTTCCTACAGCACGACATCGTCGGTCGCGATATCCAGGACCCGCACGTCCGCGCCGTGTTCTGCGAGCTCGACGATTCGGACATTGTCTACAGCGTGAAGCGATGGGCGCACCACCCGGATCCGATTCTGGTGGATCTCTGCCGGCGCTTCAACACCCGCGATTTCCTCCGCGTCCGCTTCCTCGGCCATGAGGCCACCCCCGACGAACGGGGCGAATGGGAGGCCCACGTGACGGATTGGATGATCGAACAGGGCCTCACCACCCGGCGGGACGCCGCGTCCGACCTCCCCTATTACCTCGGGCTCGACCGCTCCGGCCACGCCGCCTACGTCTACGACAACGGGGGCGGGATCGATGTGCTCATGCCCGAAACTGGCATCCAGGAGCTGTCCACCGTGACGGACACGGCCGCGATCTCGTCACTCACCCAGTTTGTCGAAAAACCCTACGTCTGTTACCCGAAGGAGGTAAGGCTCTCCTTTGCTCCCCTGGAGCACCACGAAGACAGCCGGTCGGTATAGCCGGCGTCCTTCCCCGCATGAAAACCATCATCGAGCCCTTCCGCATCAAGTCCGTCGAACCCATCCGGATGACGTCGCGCGGAGAACGAGAAGCCTATATCCGAAACGCCCACTACAATCTCTTTTCCCTGAAGGCGGAAGATGTGTTGATCGACCTGCTGACGGACTCGGGCACCTCGGCCATGAGCGCCGGGCAATGGGCCGGCATCATGCGGGGCGACGAAAGTTACGCCGGTTCCTCCTCCTACCACCGGTTTGAGGCGGCCGTGAAGGATCTGATGCCCTTCAACCACATCATCCCCACCCACCAGGGCCGCGCGGCGGAGCGCATCCTGTTCTCCATCGTCGGCGGCGCCGGGCAGCGGATCCCCAACAACACGCATTTCGACACCACCCGCGCCAACATCGAAGCCAGCGGCGCGGAGGCCGTCGACCTCGTCATCCCCGAAGGCCTCGACCCGGCGAACGAGCACCCGTTCAAAGGCAACATCGACATCGACCGCCTGGATGCCTTCCTCACGGCCCACGGCGCCAGCGTCCCGCTTGTCATGATCACCATCACCAACAACTCCGGCGGCGGCCAGCCCGTCTCGATGGCCAACCTGCGCGCCGCCCGGGCCGTGTGTGATCGCCACCACAAGCCGCTATTCGTGGATGCCTGTCGGTTTGCCGAAAATGCCTACTTCATCAAACTCCGCGAACCCGGCTACGCCGACCGCTCCGTCCGGGATATCGTTCGGGAGATGTTCTCGTACGCCGACGGGATGACCATGAGCGCGAAAAAGGACGGGCTGGTAAACATGGGCGGGTGGCTCGCCCTGAACGACGACGACTGGGCCCAGGCGGCCAGCAACCTGCTCATCCTCACCGAGGGCTTCCCTACGTACGGCGGTCTGGCCGGCCGCGATCTCGAAGCTATCGCGGAGGGCCTGAAAGAGGTGATCGATGAAGATTACCTGGCCTACCGCCTGACCTCCACCCGGTATCTCGGCGACGCCCTCACCTGGATGGGCATCCCCATCATCCGGCCCGTCGGCGGGCACGCCGTGTATGTAGACGCCCGATCTCTCCTCCCACACATCCCTCCCCTGGAGTATCCCGGCCAGTCGCTTGCCGTGGCGCTCTACCTCGCCGGCGGCATCCGCAGCTGCGAAATCGGCAGCGTGATGTTCGGCCTCCAGCCCGACGGCTCGGAGCAGCCGGCAAAGATGGAACTCGTCCGCCTCGCCATCCCACGCCGCGTATACACCCAGAGCCACATCGACTACGTGATCGAGTGCTTCGAGGAAGTGGTCGCCCACCGTGAGCGCCTGCGCGGGTATCGAATCACCCATCAACCGCCGGCCCTCCGCCACTTCACCGCCCACTTCGAACCCCTACGTCCCCTCGACCCTCTTCTCAAATCGCCAATCGCTAATCGCTAATCCCGAATCGCTAATCAATCCTCCGCCTCCAGCGAATCCAGCGCGGCCTTGTAGTTGGACGCGGTGACGGGCGGAGCGGGCGCTTCCGGCTCGTCGGGCGCCAGGAGGATGGAGAGATCTTCGGCGCTCAACGAATCGGTTTCGATAGGCACGACGGCGGCGGGCGCCTCGGGTGCGGCGGGCTCCGGCGTTCCCGCGCAGCCGGCGAGGCAAAGGGTCAGGAATACAGCGTAATGGGCAGTTTTCATTGAATAACCTGGATCAACGGTTGTCGCTTCGCGTGGAGTCGCGTTGTCCACGTGCTTCTCGTTCAGGGCGTTCGGCCCCTTCGCCGCCATCACGTAGTCGCGCCATGCGCCGTTCGAGATCGGCGAGTTGCTGGATCTTCTTTGTGTGCACCTCCGCCTCCTTTTCGACGAGCAACTCCACCCGCGCCAGCGCCTCGGTGTCGTTCTGCTCCTTCGCGACGGTTCGGATTTCTTCGATGCGGGCCAGGCGTCGCTGGTGCCGCTCCTGTTCGCGTTGGCGGGCGCTTTCCATGCGGTCGGCGAGCATGGTCATCCGGTCGACGCGGGTCGTCCGGGTGGAATCGAGCCGGCCGGCGTTGTCCTCTCCCCGATTACGCACCGTCCGCGCCGTGCTGTCCGCCCGTGCCCCTGCTCGTTCGCCGCGTTGCCCTGCCTCCTGGGCCGTGCTGTCCGCCGCGCCCTCGACATCCTCGCGGCGCTGACGCCCCTCGCGTTCGGCGTCCCGTTGCGTACGCGCGGCCGCGTCCTGAGCCTGTTTGCCGCGTGATGTGTCTTCCGTGCGCGCCGGACGGTCCTGCGCCGTCGAGGTCGCCGGTACCGTCAGCCAGCAGAGTACTGCCACGAGGGTGATGAAGTGATTCCAGCTAAAGAGCATGTGTGATGGCCGATTAAAAATCAAAAAATGTACTCGGAGAAACGTTTAACCTTAAAACGTTCAACGCATCTTATACATCCGCCTGCGTGAAGCGATTATCGATAAGTCGCCACGCGCCGCCGACATTGCGGTTACGGAGGGGCTCGGGTAACGCGGAATCGGGAAAATTCTGATAGCAGATCGGGCGAGCGAAGCGGAAGATGGCCCCGGTGCCGATCGACGTAAAGTGGCTGTCGGTGGTGGCCGGGTAGGGTCCGCCGTGGTGCATGGCGGCGCAGACCTCGATGCCTGTCGGGAAGCCGTTAAAGACGATGCGGCCCACCTTCGTTTCGAGGATGCGGATGAGATCCGCGTACGCGACGAGGTCGTCCTCGGTGCCATGGACGGTCGCCGTGAGGTGGCCGTCGAGCTTCCGGGCGACCGCGACGAGGTCTTCCACGCCGGCCCCGGCGGCGACGATGGAGGCCGGCCCAAACACTTCCTCCATCAGCTGCACCTGTTCGCCGAGCGTGGCCACGTCGGTCTGAAAAATCACGCACGACGCCTGGCAGGAGGTGTCATCCAGCGCGGCGGTGGCTCCGCCGGCGAGACGGACGCCCTCCGTCTGACCGATGCGCTCGACGCCGGCGCGGAAGGCGGCGGCGATGCCCGGGTGGAGCATCGTGGCGGATGGCGCGGCGGTGGCGAGCCGGCCGGCGGCATCGACGAAGCGGCGCAGCGGCTCACTGTCGATGCCGACGACGAGGCCCGGGTTCGTGCAGAACTGACCGGCGCCGAGGGTGACCGATTGTAGATACCCCTCAGCGATGGCCTCGGCGCGTTGCGCCAGGGCGCCGGGCAGTAGAAATACCGGGTTGATGCTCCCCATTTCGGCATAGACCGGGATCGGGTCCGGGCGCGATGCCGCGGCATCGTATAGCGCGCGGCCGCCCCGAAAGCTGCCCGTAAAGGCGACCGCACGGGTGAGGGGATGTTGAACCATCGCGATGCCCATCGCGTGACCGGCGCCCTGGAGCATCGAAAAACTGCCGGCCGGCGCGCCGGAGCGCTCGATGGCCTGTTGGATCGCGTGCCCCAGCAACACGCTGGTGCCAGGATGGGCCGGATGCGCCTTGGCCACCACCGGGCACCCGGCGCCCAGAGCGGAGATCGTGTCCGTGCCGGCGACGCCGATCGCCAGTGGGAAATTACTTGCGCCAAAGACCGCGATCGGCCCGATCGGCATCAGCATGCTACGGACGTCCGGTTTCGGGAGGGGTTGACGTGAGGGGTCGCCTCGATCGATACGCGGCTGGGCCCACGAGCCCTCCTCGATTAAATCGGCAAACAGATGCGTCTGGTTGATGGTGCGGGTTCGCTCCCCCTGGAGCCGGGCCATCGGGAGCCCGGTTTCGGCATGAGCGCGATCCAAGAGCAGATCGCCCAGAGCCATGATCTCCTCGGCGATGGCGCGAAGGAGGGCGGCGCGTTGAGCCGGCGTGAGTGCACGCAGCGCCGGGAACGCGCCGTCGGCCAGATGGAGGGCGTGGTCGACTTCCTCCGGCAGCGCCTCGTGGAAGCCGGGCTCGAGCGGCTGCCCGGTAGCCGGGTTTATGGCGTAAAACAAGCGAGGGCTTTCAGCTTCCGGCACCCCTCCCAGCAGGTGCTTTCCGTGGATTTCCATGCGATAGACTGGCGTTCTTGGACAGGACGAATCGTGCGAAGGAACGCAATATCGAGTTTATTCCTGACGATCCCAAAAGCGTGCTCCCACGGGCAAATCGGGCCGATTCAGAACGAAGCCACGGTATTGATGAGCGTCCCGATGGGGTCGATCGTGATATGAACCGCATCGCCGTTCTGGAGGGTAAACGTGTCGGGCGGAACGATGCCCGTGCCGGTCATCAGGAAACAGCCGTCTGGGAAGCTGGCTTCGCGATAGAGGTATTCGACAAGCTGCGGAGGCGTTTTTCGCATCTGAGACAGCGCCGTATTTTCCTCGAACAGAAGCCGGCCCGCGCGGTAAATCTGGAGTCGGATGGCGGTCGTGCTGTCGAGCGGATCGGATGTGATGAAGATGCCCGGACCCAGGCCGGCGCACTGGTCGAATGTCTTGGCCTGGGGAAGATACAGAGGGTTCTCGCCTTCAATATCGCGGCAGCTCATGTCGTTGCCGATCGTGTAGCCGTTGATCTTGCCGCCCGGGCTGATCAACAGCGTGAGTTCGGGTTCGGGCACCATCCATCGGGAATCCTTGCGTAAGCGCAAGACGCCGGCATGCCCGACTACGCGATGCGCGGTGGCCTTCATGAACAGCTCTGGCCGATCGGCGTGGTAGACGCGGTCGTAAAAGCTGCTGCCCCCGGCCTCGCTCGCTTCCTCCATCCGCGCCGTCCGGCTTCGGAAATACGTGACGCCGGCGGCCCAAACCTCCTGCCGCCCGATCGGCGCGAGGATGTCGCGTAAGTCGCCCGGCTCGGTCGCCGGCGCGTCCGCGACGATGCGGTTAAGGAAGGCCGGAAGATCTTCGCGGCGAAGCAGTTCGTCCCAGCTCAGTTCCGAGACGTGGCGCCAACCGGTCGCATGATGCACGACGGCGCCGATGGGTGTTTTGTACAGCAGCATGAACGCAAGGATTAAGTGTTGCGCTCGAAGATAAGGCCGGGGGGAAGGAAAAAGGGGAAAGGAAAAAGGAAAACGAAAAACGAAAAACGTGGCCACGCATCGGATGCGTGCTCGTTCAACGCGTTAACGTGATCAGACGCCGAAGTTCACGTTGTCCACCATCAATTGCTGGACGCTGTTGAGGACGCCGCGCTGTTGGTCGCGTTCGAGGTTGCTGAGGAACGGGAGGAGAGCGCCGGAGTCTGCGATACGGGCGAGGTGCACGGATTCATGGACGACACGCACGGGGTGGTAGCGTTGCATGAGCCGGTCGAGGGGCAGGAACAGTTCGCGGACGTTCCCGGCGATATCGAAGTCGCGATCCTGGATGGCACGGTGCATTTTGCGGGCGAGGCGGGGGGCGACACAGACACAGCTCGATACGAACGTGCCCATCCCGAAGTCGCGCATATGGGTGATGGCGGCATACTCGCCGCTGCCGCTGATAAAGGTCAGCGGGTCGATGCGATCGGTGAGCCGAGTGAGGTACGGATCCTCGGCCGGCTCGTTGGTTCGGACCGAGTAGATGACGGCGGCGACAAGTCCATCTCGCACGAGGCGGTGGACATCCGCCACCTCCATCGCATCCGGCTGGTTGAGTTCGATGATGACCGGCTTGCCCAGTTCGTCGATGAGCCGGCGGATCCCCCGTTCGATCCCTTCCGAGTTGGCGGCGAAGTTTGCCGGCAGGAGCATAGCCGCCGGGAAACGGGTTTTCCGAAGCATGCGCGCCTGGGCGATCATCGTCCCAAACGCCGGCCCGATGGCCGGAAGCACCAATGTGTTGGCGGCAACAGTTTCCTCTAGAAACTCGAGAATGCTGGCATATTCGCCGAGTCCGACGTGGTAAAAATTGGCGTTGGCGCTATAAAGCAGCGTGCTCAAGCCGGCCTCTTCAAGGTACCGGATGATTTTGCGGTTCTCCTCGAAGTTGACCGACAGATCGGCCTTGCGGGCCAGCGGAGGCGCTGCAATTACGCTCGTTTTCAGCGTTGCCGGGGTAATTGGTCGTGTATTCACCGGTTCCTGCGATGTGCCGCGGAGACGCCCCGGCATGCTCAAGCCGGCGTCGTTCTGGCCGTTCCGAAATGAATTGAAACGAGATTGTTACGAAATGCTCATCCAATCGGCGTGCCATTGTGCGGCCGTCGCTGAATCGGTGTGATAGGAAAGACCGGGCGGGGCCCGCACCATAATACGGGATCAAATCCCTCTAAACGGCTCCCCCCCACCGCGACGGCGGCTTCCCGAAGCGCTGCTGGAACAGCCTGGCAAAATGCCTCGGGTCCCGGAATCCCACCCGGTACGCCACCTCGGACACGTTGCCGGCTTTTTGCTCCAGCAGCTGCCGCGCCCGCTCCAGCCGGCTCTCCTGGATGTACCCGTGCGCCGTCCCGCCCGTCAGCTCATGTATCCGGCGCTGCAGCTGGCGCCGGCCCAGACCCACCTCCTCGGCCAACTGCTCCACCCCGAACTGGCTCTCTCCCATCTGCGCCTCCACGACCGCGCGCACCTTCTCCAGCCACGCCGCGTCGGCCGATGTCACCGTGATCTGCGTCGGTTTCAGCACGACCTCCTGGCGGTACTGCTTCTTCAGCGACTGATTTCGGTGGATCAGGTTCTCCGTCCGCGCCAGCAGCTCCCGCGCGCTGAACGGTTTGTACAGGTAGTCGTCCGCGCCGGCGGCGAGCCCTTCGATCTTGTCCTCCTCCGCCGCCTTCGCCGTCAGCAGCACCACCGGGATGTCCTGCGTCCGGCGATCCTTCCGAAGCGCCGCGCAGAGCCCGTAGCCGTCCAGCCTGGGCATCATCACGTCGCTGATCACCAGGTCGGGGATTTCTGTGAGCGCGAGCGCCAGGCCGGCCTCGCCGTCTTCGGCTTCGAGGATGTGGTAGGCCAGCAAGTGGCTCTTCAGGTAGGCGCGGACGTCGGCGTTGTCCTCGACGAGGAGGATGGTGGGGATGGGCTGTGCCGATGAGGCGTGCGCCGGTGTTTCTTGAATCGAATGCGCAG